>Ga0056128_1000495_pt1 | contig 35719 bp, 29 predicted proteins | sample WorMetLIZISLAND2_FD_71113 | JGI IMG/M metagenome (GOLD analysis project Ga0056128, IMG submission 71113) | Marine gutless worms symbiont microbial communities from Max Planck institute for Marine Microbiology, Germany - Olavius geniculatus... ...
ATACTTTTTTGCACAGTTCAATTTCCAGCGGCAATAACAAAGAATATTTAACTGCTGTATTCAAATATTGACTTTAGTCACGTAAGAAATTTCTTTCGGAACATTTTGCTGAAAACCACACGACTCTATGATGTACGGTTGCAAAATTATGGTGTCAATAACTTTGTGCAGTTTTTTTGGACCACCCTGTAGTTCAGTAATTTTTTTCACAAAATTTTGAGAGATTATTTTTGACACAATTTGCCCCTATAACTGCAAATTTTATTATCTCAACTTTCATTGTTAAAATTTGGCACAGTTTTGGATGTAAAGGACAATTTTTTTTCAACTGCACATAAAAATAATACAGACTACAACCAAGTTGCAAGCGTATTTTAAACACTTTACACCCAATCTGAAAAGACCCTCTGCCACTACCTATCACACGTGGAGGGAGGCGTACAAAGTAAAAGCACAAGAAAGACAATGACGATAACAATGAATGGTAGCATGACCAAATAGGTAAAGTCTGTAGTTATCACAAAAAATCCTGCCACACCTTAACGTCCCACTACACTTGAGAAATATTGAGCATCAACAACAACTACCATGCATTGCAGCTAACTCACGTTGTACGGTAACAGTCCTTGTCGGTCGCGCTGCCGTTGCGGATTGCTGCTTCATGTCCTGCAGTCGTTCCACATATGTCTTCACCACTTTCCTATGACGCCTCTCAACTGCCACAGTTTACACACAGCATGCACCACTAGAAACACAAACACCCAGTGATGTTAACTGAAAACAAATTCTCAAGGCCAAAGACAAGAACAAATCGTAGAAACCGAGAACAAACAAACCTTCGAAACCAAGGCCAAGACCAGAACTGTGAGATAGACGGCAAGGACAATTTTCCAAATCCTATGATAACTCATAATATTATTATGTAATATGAATAATATACAGTCGCTGTACTGTATTTCGCAGAAAGCACTGTTATCTCATCCACCCATAAATAGTTAAATACAACCATGAACGCAAACTTGAACATGTTTATATCAATAACACAACGTAAGTAGATAATCACTGCAAACTCACAATGAAACCAATTCCACCGTTACACACATTTTCATGAGACCAAAATAAAAAGTTTGAGGACAGATCTTTGACGTTGAGGACAAAATTTTGACCCCGAGACCTAGCTAGCAGATCACACCAGTGTGGTTATTACACGTGTCTTTCTGCTGAGACAAGCCTGTGTCACAGTTGACCCGCAACACGGTCACCGTCATCAACTGTAGTGGTTATTATACCTCTGTCTTAACAGAACACATTAAGAGTCTCTCTTGCCCGTCTCTCTCACCATCTGTTTCTGTCTCGTACAGGCACCTAACTCGAAAACAAAAATGCACAGAAAAACCAATTTGGTGTAAACGTTCCCAAAGTAATAACCAGTTTGCCAATTTTCATCTCAAGAGTAAGTAAGTAAATAAATTTGAATTGAAACACAACGTCATCGGGAGACCCACTGACTCTAAGGTGCAAAAGGTCAAAAATCAAAGGTAAAAGTTTGGGTTGTTCAGTGCACTGGGAATACATACAAACTAAATGGATGGCTGCATATCATGTCAGTACTGGGCTGACATGTTCATTTCTTTATATTATAAGTTGAGGAACTAACTGCCATCACTACCACCACAATCGACATTGTTACTACAGCTGATATTTTAAACCTACATCTGTTGTTTAAAATTATACAAATTGCAAGAGATGATAACTAAACCATGAGATGCAGGCCTGCGATCGAAGCTGATGTTGGCATCATCGTCAGCAGCAGCAGCAGCTTGGTTCAGTTGTGCTCTGGCCCGGACCCGCTCCCAGTTCTGTCGCGTTACCCCGGGTCTCTGCAGTCGAACCAGATCGGTGAATGGTCGTGTTGGTCGCTCGGTCACCATTACCCGTGGACCGTCCACACACTCTGAGAACATGTCTTGCTGACGACGATGGCGAGGCCTATACAGACAAGAGTTGCCAGATACTACATGCAAAAATCCCAGACACCTCATTTTATCGACTGATAATATACCAACGGCATGGCCTAACGAGTAAACCAGAAATCCACACAGCGTTTCATAAAAAAACCCTTCGTCTTTTTTTTTGATAACTCAGTCACATGGTGATCAACTTATACAAAATTTTTACCAGCTGTAGCTGAAGAAATACTGATTCAAAATATTTCAACAGAATGTGACTGTTAGTTAAATGTTCTTTGCTGGTCGTTACATGACGCTGACGTCATGAAATGTGTCATGTCAACAAGCTTGCTTGTCTCTACTGGTGCAGTCAGATGCTATATGATGCTACTCTGCTTCGAAGGTAAACTTCATCTGGTTCATCATTGACAAAATGTTCATCAAGTCATCACTAAGCAGCTAGGGGAGGTACTGTATGGAATCAAGTGTCTCGCAAGCCAGAAACCCAACCATGTCGCAAGCAGTTTCAACAGAACTGATCGCCAAAATACCAGACTATCTGATTAACTATGGAACAGGCTGCCTGACAACCTTACCTACAGTCTGCTGAAAAAGGTCGTGCTGGTGTCGGCTCCAGTGGCTCTACGTTCTCCATCTCTTCCGCAGTTTGCAGCTGCAACAGATACGCATCCCAATGGTCCCAGTCCCGGCTTTCGTCCATCCACTGCACCGAGGGTCTGTGTTCACGGGCACTGGTTGGACGCCGTGGGAGTGGCAATGGCGACGCCATCTGTTGTTTCTGCTGCTGTCTCTGTCTGGCCGAGGCAGCTGCTGACAGCATGGCGGTGGTGTTAGCCGACAGTTGCGGTCGGTGACTGGTCAGCAAGTCCCGTGCCAGTTCACTCGCCTGCTGACTGCGTAGGTCAAGTATCGCTCGCTGCATGTGACTTCTCTGCAACTCGCGCTCTCTGTCTGCTGCCAACAGGTCTGCACCTCTCATCTACGGACAGATGTTCCATTAGATACAGACAAAAACTCCAAGTAAACAGAGTAAAAATCAGTTACTTGATGAATCAGGCTCATGACCAGAAGCACTTTACAGTCTCACGAGTGGCAGCTGATTGGCATGAGCTAATGATACTGCAGCGTACTATGCGGTCATTTTCATTTACACACCGGCAAATAATCAGACCCACTTCAGACGTCTTCTGACTGTGAACGAGCAATTACTCAAAGGCCAAATAAAATCCTCTAGAGCACAAGATCACTCTGAACAATGGTTATTTACCGGCAGAGTAAAAATCTGTGGATTTCTATAATGCAGCAGACAATTTATTTGCTACAAAACAGATCTACAATTTCTTCACTGTGCTGCAATGTGCTGGTTCAAAAAATGAGAATAACTGTTTTTTCAAGGAAAAGATTACCATATTATGAAGTTAAACGTAATGTACCCAAAGAATCGCAAACACATAACACCACAAAAATAGCAGAAAAAAAGATGGCAAACAAAAATAAAAACAAAAAATTCATGCAAAAAGAACCAAAAAATAAAGAAACTAATAAAACTACAGGATACTTTGACGGCCAAGCATATCTTTTTACAGTCAAATCGCTTGGATTGAAACCATTATATAGCAAATAACAAAAATGTACCTGCTTTGTAGTCTTAGTGCTTGAATGGAAAGGATGTTTTTCGGCACTGCGCAGTTCCCGAAGCTTCTGACGGAATTCCTTCATTCTCTCCATCTTCTTCTTTTCCATCCATTCTCGGACACATCTTCTTTCATCCTCCTCTTCCTCATGGTCGTGGTCATCATCAGGGTGAGGGGAGAAGGGAAGCCGAGGTGATGTGACTGTGCCGGGTGGAGATAAAGCTGTGAAGAGTTCTCGGAGACTTTCCTTGCTCAGACGTACTCCATCGTCAACGGCTTGCCTGCCAACACCACCACTAGATAACAGCAGCAGCCAGCAGCGTTGTGGGTTAAAAAAACTAGACAGGCAGGAAGGCAGTTGCAACTTTCTGACAGAACTGCAAATTTCCGATGAACAGTTGCAAATTTCCAATAGCAGAAATTACGGCTGCTGAAATTTCAGTTTTGTCCCTAAATTTCCCTAAAATGGAATTTGCTCAGCCCAAATTTTGTACTTTTGGAATACAATTTTTCCACAGAAAGATTTTCGGACAATTTTCCGACAGCCCAAAATTTAGAGAGGGGAAACTGCCACAATGCAACTGGCAGCAACAGCAGCAGAGGCACGAAAGGCAGGGGGTGCAATTTCGGGTGGGGGTGCAATCTCAGAGAGTAATTGCCCTCCACAGACATTACCACCTCATTTTGCACAATAACTGAGATGACAAATTATAAGCAAACAACATATTCAGTGACGATGCTGAACATACAGTGTTTGACTAAGTAGTTTTGAACCTCGACCCTTCGGCCATTCCCGCGGCACAGCCTGTGTGTCCGGGTCACATTCTACCAAGTCTCCAAGCTGACTGGCCAAGTATTCACCAATCACAGCGTCATCAAGGTCATCCACAACTCCAACAGTGAACTGCTCCTCGTTCAACCTACCCGCAATCATCATGTCTTTTTTGAACAGACTCATACGCTGAAACATAACTTAATCAATTACGCAAGTTCAAACAATCTCGTTCAAAATAAAAGACTGCATAACTTATTGAATCAAGCCGCAATATTGTCCAAACAACACATCAACAATGAACTTGATCATTGTTACAGTTGTCGTCATTATCACCATCATCGTAAGACTAAAAACGCCCATTTTCTGACTGATTATGAATCAGTATATCTACACAGAAAGCAGCGTTCGATTTGTCAAAAAACAGTGGAGGGGTTGCCAGCTGGCAAGCGCCAAAGGGTTAAAAAGCCCCAGGCATTACGTTCTCCTCCAGTGGGGGATAAACTCCCCAAACCTCCTCTGAAAAATCGAACACTGACGGAAAGGCATAAATAAAGGCACCTCTAGCGCCAAATGACGTTATATGCACTATCACACTAAACTAAACTGCAGACCTAGCTAGCATAGCACTAGTAGTCAGCTTAGTCCATCACAGGAGACCCGAATACAACAATGACAACCATGCATCTTTCACTGATCACAATAATTAAGTAAATTGACAGAAATCCATGTTGCAAACCTGTCATCAGCTTTATCATCAGTCACCAGGTGGCCAGCGGAGGTCAGTGAAAGGGAGGAACCATATGAACCACTTCTCTGCAACAGCAACAGCAGTCTCAAAGCACTCAATACCTACAGCAGGATGGTAAAAGACTGAACTCCTAATCCACTCATCTGGCCAGACAGACCTATTCTCCTAGACCAGATCAACTGTTTCAGATCCGGTGGCAATGGACACTAATTCCATGCGGCAATCACTTGTACACCAAAAGCTTTGGGAAAAACATTTCGTTTTACTCCTGGATACTTTTTGCGACATAAGAATGAACCAATTATGGCTTACAGCACTCCCCAAATCTAAAGTTAAGCCGAGAATAATGGGGAAAAAAGCAGAAAAAACAAAAAAAGAGAAAGAAAAAGAAAAAGGGAGTAAATAAAAAAAATGCAAGGGAAAAACAAAAAACAGAAAGTAAAGCTGCCTCACAGTGATTTCTATGGACCATAGAAAACTATACAAGCTCAAATGTGCCTGTTAGGCAGACTTAATTATTCAAACTTTTGAACTCCGAAAGTTGTCTTGAATTAATTCAGCTAGCCTGGCCCAGTGACTGTATACAGTCTATTTTGGCTTATATGACTGAGTTTATATTAAAAGCCCAGCCATTACACAGTGCTGCTAATAACCTGAACGTTGTCAGTTGACTGTTGAAGATCTTGCTCTGTGTCAACGACTTCATTAACTGCTGGCGTAAGCTGCAAACACAGGAAAATCAGTCAAATTTTAACAAGAGCCCAGCTGTCGCTATTGGAAGCTGACCCTACTGCCTGTGCCTGAAGAATGGCAAATGCGAACGTAGTTTCTTACTTACTTACAGAACTTCTGATATAACGTATACTTCTGGCACCTCCCTCAAATGCTTGCATTCCAAACTGCAACCAAACTGCTGCAGATAGCAACACGGTTACTACCAACAGCCTATAGAAACTTATAAATGCCCTAGCCAATAATACCATCGCCAACCCCTATGACATACCATTTAGCTACAGTACATGGTACATATGACAGATGTTATAGATGACAGATGGAACAACGCATCATACCATAAGCATGACCACTAGTCATCAGCTGAAAAAATTCTTTCAGTAGTAAACTCAGCAAAAAATCTTTGCATAAAATGATCATTACAGATCTAAAAAAATCACTGCATCTCATAGTCAAAATTATCGCTACACAGCCCTGTAAAATATTAAATTTTCTCAAAAAATAACACTAAGAAATGAAAAAAATAAAAGCAAGAAATAGCCAACTGACGAGTTGAGCATTGTTGAACTGCTGCTCCATACGCTGAGCCATTGCATCAATTGAGTTCATCTGACCGTCCATCTGTGCCAGTAGCCTCTCACTGGCCTGTACAGCATTGCCGACTGATCGCTTCTGGGTGGCCTTGTTCTCAACTCGCTGGGCGGTCTGGCTTGGTGCTGACTTGGCCGACATCTCTGTACTTGGACCTGACGCTCTGTTCAAAAGCACACATGTGTACAGCTCTTTATGGGAAACCAATCGCAGAGCTACAGAGCATCACCTGCCATATGGGATCACGCAGTGTTACCTGCCACCCAACACAGATAAACGTACCCTGCCTTAACTGCAGTCAGACAAGCCAGTACTTTATCTACCAGTATCTTTCCTACCCCAAAGGGATGGAACGCTAAGTTTGACCTTAACGTTGGTTATATACTGAGATGGTTTACCTGTCTGAAGACACTCACCCATCCAAGTACTAACCACTTGATGGCGACCTGACCATGAGTCAAACCCGCAACCTCTCGATCATAAATCTGACACCATGCCTTTATACCACCAAGCTACCATACAGTCTTGTCTCCATTCATTCAGTGGCGCAGCCAGGATCTAGTTGTAGTGGGGGCACTTAAGGGATGTGGTATGGGGAGGGGTGTCCCCTCCCCACGGGGAAGAGTCTGGGGAGGGGTCGTGCCCCCTCCCCAGAAATTTTTTTACGTTTTTGGTGTGAGAATGACGTGTTTTGGTGCATTTTGGGCACTATTTTGAGTAATTGAGTAGGCTCCTAGGGGAAGGAGCACGTGCCCCCAGTGCCCCCCCTATGGCTACGCCAGTGATCACGAATGCCACTAAGAACTGAGTACGTCACAACATGCCCTCTCAACTTCCTGTTTCTGCAGTCAACTTAAAACTAAACCACTTAGCACGACTTACAGTATGGTGCTAAACTATGTTCATGATAGCTTTGCCATAAGAATGGGCAAATATTATACTGTAAATGCTCAGACTGAACCAAACTCAACAGTCTAGCTAGCAGTATTAACACTGAAACTAAAACGGCTGCAATACAAAACGTTTCCTTGCATTGCAACGTTAATGCACCAGTGAGAAGCCGCATAGGCTCATTTACATCTTACTGCTGTCATTTAGCCTACCGCAATTATGCATAAGGCAAAAACTTGCAGCTAACCAGTACACCATGCTAGAGGTGTGCAATCGAGTACAATTCACAATGTACAACGCAATTAGTCAGTAATAATGATTGAGTTTGCAGCAATTAAGCTAAGATACAAGTGCAGGCTTCATCTTTACAGGTAGACCTATGGCCATGCTGAGTGGCTTGGCAGTTGGTACAATAGTACGTGATTGCATAACACAGTTCAGTATTCATCAAATGAGCCATGTAACTCTCACAAAATGGACAATTATTAATCATTTTAGTGTTAAAGTAATGTTGAAATTATCCAACGTTGCTGAAGCCTAATATGGTTATGTTTACTGACTACTGACAGTTTTACTGACGTTTTCGCTGTTATTATTATTAATTAAGTTTAGTTAAGATTTATTTTATTTTTTTTCTTGTTTAACTGTATTATGTATTCATTGTATTATGGTGAAAAAAGTTGTATATATTTAATTCTCAATTACTATCAAAACTTAAACCAAGTACCCCAAAGGCGGTTCATTGATTGTTAATGCAGGATTTTTATAAACCAGATGCTATTTATTCAAGACACAGTGCATAAATAACATCATACATACTGCTTCACTGGCAGTATGGCAGCAGGCTTGTGCAGCACTTCAGCCGTAACAGAATCAGCCCCAGATACAACTACAAAACACCAGACAGCAGAAAAACATTACAATAACAGCATAAAAATAAAAAATGGTAGTAACACACCAAGCATTTATGCACGTTTCCAACAGAAACAAAAAAATGAACCAAGGAAGGGGATAGATGGACAAACGGACGAACATACAGGGTGGTCCAAAAAACGGCACAAAGTTAATGGCACCATAATTTTGCAACCGTACATCACAGAGTCATGCAGTTTTCAGCAAAATGTTCTAAAAAATTCTACATGGCTTAAGTCAGTGTTCAAATACAGCAGTTGAATATTTTTTGCTTTTGCTGCAGGCAAGCAAACTATTGAAAAACAGTATTACTTTCAATGTACCTTGGTCCATAAAACATGCCACTATAATTTTTTCAATAGCTACGTGAAACATTGGCCAATTTGAATGATTTTTGGCATGCGACATTAAGAAGAAACTTGACATAAAGATCTTTAGTTTTGGTCACCTCACCTAAATGCTGTGGCTACACTACCATGTGAAATGCAGAAGTTGCAGTTTGGCATTGACAACAATGAATTCTTACCGGGTAGCATATGCATCAGCTCAGAAATTATTAACTAAATAGAGACAAACGTAACTGACAATTATTATCACTCAAAAAATCACACGTGTCAGATCACATTATCTTCATTTCAGCATGTGCTGAAAATGTCTTCCTGCAGCACAAATGTAAGCGGTAGACGTTGACACTATTTGCCAACAGATGTTCAGTAACTGCATAACTCCAGTGGCCCACTCGCTGTTGATGTATCATTTCAGTTTGTCGACTTACATTGTTAAAATGAAGACGAAGCAACAGATTTTCAATGATTTTGTGGTCTCAGTAATTTTCTGAACTGATGCATGCACTACGCAGTTTGAATTCATTGCTGTTAATGGTCAAACTACGACTTCTGCATTTTACAATGTAGTGTAGCAACAACCTTAGAGCAACATGGCCAAAACTACAGACATTTGTGTCACATTTTTTAATGTCGCATGCCACAAATTATTAAAATCGGCCAATGTTTCACGGAGCTATTGAAATAATAAAAGTGGCACGTTTCTATGGACCGCAGTGTCAAGGGTAATATTGTTTGTGCATAGTTCAATTGCCAGCAGCAATAACAAAAATATTTTACTGCTGTATTTAAATATTGACTTTAGTCATGTAAAAAATTTCTTTTGAAACATTTTGCTGAAAATCACATAACTCTATAAAGTATGGTTGCAAAATTATGGTGTGATTAACTTTGTGCCATTTTTTGGACCACCCTGTACATAGACGAGTGAATGAATAAATAAATAAATGCACGAATGAATAGATGAATAGCACATTTCATCAGTGATACCAAAAATCACAATAAAGACTCTATTACCATGTATGACAGTCAGGTGTTCTATACAATTTCTGTATGATTATAACCAGTTAAGCTGCATCCTGCATAATGCTACAAATACCTGAGGCTAGATGCCTACAGGCCACATGCCATTATGTCGGCCAACCAGCAGTTTCGAAGCATTAAAGGTCCATGGCCACGGTCAAACTCAGTTATAAAATTTATGTGGACCTCAATTAGACATTTCACCTTGCCTATATAATATGATGATTTAAGCTTTATAAATGTATGAAATTAATGCCTGAATATAACGCAAAAATTGCGTTACGTTACGTTTTGCTGAAAAATCCTAATCTTGGAAGTGGCTGGAAGTGACATGACTGTGTGTACCCAGTCAGTGTTTACCAATAATTTCAATATTTTTAATGGCAAAAAAATACCGTGTCGCAGGACAACTGCAGCAGTACATAGGTAGACAATGTGATTTTATAATGCTTATGTTTCTGAGCGTATTTTACGTTGACTACGTGTACACGTGGTGACATCATCAGCCTGTCAACATGGCATCTCATTTTCTGCGTCACTTTCGTAGATCGTCGATATCAAATGTAAGCTTCTTCGTGTTGACAACATGCTGGGTGCCGATATTACTGTCAAAATTCTCGGAAAATTGTGCTCTTTTAGGAAAATGGTAAGTTAATTTTGGTGTCCATGGACCTTTAAGATCACACTTGTGTGCAAGTATTAATTACTCCACCTGATAAAAATCAGAAATACACTACAAGGATATTGTATGCTTGGTAGTCTAATGGTAGCGTATTGGACTAGTGATCGTGAGGTCAATGGTTTAACTCCCAACCAGTCCACTGCCAGGTTACAACCCTGGGCAAGTTGTTCATACACATGTGCCTTTGTCACCAAGCAAGCTAAGAGCAGTGTATAGTAGTTCTGGCCCTTCTCCCATATATATACAGTATATGAGTTGTGTTTGCACTCACTGTTGGCTCGGGGCTATGGAAACGAATAATCTGAGCACTGCTTGCATCGGTCACAGAGCTGTGAGAAAGCGTTGTTTACTATCGGTTATTTACCTTACTCTAACAAACAGCAAACGGACCTTTCACTGGTGGCAGCTTAGAATGAGTGACGAGTGAACTGTCCAGATCGAGTGCCGGTGCAGAGAGTGGAATGTCATTAAGAGCATCTGCGCTGATGTCTGCAACGTTGATATATGCACGACCGCCTTGTCCTGGTGAGCCCTGTCGATCAAAAGTAAGTAAGTAAGTAAGTAAAATATGTAAAGTGAACAATGTCAGCCAGTGGCCGAATCTGAGGCACTTGGCTAAGCCTCTAGGGGGAGCTGTAGGCCTGCCGGAAGCAGTGAGTTTTAAGAAGGCAATAGAAAGTGTATGTAGAGATAGAATTGCAAATGCTAGAAGACAGTGAGCGGTAACACATGCACCACATATACAGTTGCTGCTCATGCTGCAAGAAAAAATGTCAACCTCTCACATGCAGTGTAGTGATTAGTCCCATGCTGGATGATTTAGAATAAATACCATGTCATCATGCAGTAAAGAAAAACAAAAAATAAAAAAACCCAGGGCATGCAAACAATCATCAGGTTAGCACCAAAACAATCTGTTATGTGTATCTCAGCGCTGAATAAATGCTGAATAAAAAAGATTTGTCATTGTTCTAGCAACAGTTCTTCAATGCAAAAATACTTGCACTGCTTACCCAAGTCCGACTTGTGACCAAAAACCTGTTGTGATCTCAGAAGTGGCAGCTGATTGGCATGAGCTAATAATACTGGAATGCACTGAGTGGCTATCAAATAACCATGCCAGTAAACAATAAGACCCACAGTAAAATCATTAACCAAAAACGACTATTACTTCATGAACTCAATAATGGTGGGAGGCTAAGCTGAAACTAACTTAGCAACTCACTCAAGGTTGCTTGCAAATAACCTGCAGTGAGAATCAAAGCACAAACTGAAAGTTACAAATCACACTACTCTACCACTTGCACCTTTACAGCTGCACCAGAACTAACAAACAGAATAGCAATCTGCATCGTTCTGTCTACTCCACATCAAATTAACTTTTTACTGTTAAATACCGAAAATAAAATCTACCATCGGTTAATTATAATGGAAAAAAAAACTAGCCTGAGGAGGATCATGTCCAAACTGAAGTTTGACAAAAATGTCCGGTGGCAGCATGGAACCAGCTGACAGCTGCTGCAGCTGCTGCTGTTGCTGTAACTGCTGCTGCTGGTCTCTGTGGTTATTCTCAACGATCTCAGCAACTGGCTCAGATGCTAACATGACAAAGCAAGATAACACAAATAAGACAATATATTTACTGAAATGCAATCATAATGGTAGATAGGCTGCACAACAGCAAATAAAACAATCATAAACATAAAAGAAAAACAAACACAAATATTCTGAACTATTTTGGACAATATGCCAAATAACATAATATAATAACAAAGCATGGACTCTAATCATGCATTGTGCTAGATAGTGGTCTCTGACCCCAAGGAAGAGAGGAAATCTGAAGTTTGATTGTTTGAAGTCAAATCCCCAGTAAAACATGCTACTGCAGCCAAACCATCAGTCCTATGCTACCACCTGGGGTCAAATTTTCAAAACTTTCCTAAGACATTTTCCAAAGATCTTCCTATGTCAGATGATTTAGGAATTCCAAAAAAGTTTTCTTTTCCGAATTTTCAATGGCTTTCTTTGCGTTTCCAGAGAACTTCTTTTCTTATCTTCCTAAGCTAGTTCAACCAACCATATGCGCTTATACTGACCATGTGACGTAATCATCTTAGTTTCAAAACTTCTTAGGAAAACTTCTTTGAAAAACTTCTTATCTTGGTACGTTGACGGGAAACGCAATTTACACTCCGCTTCATTGTTTAAGTTGACCAAACATCAATTTCCTTTACTTACTCATTGTTAATTTTACCGCAGTATCACACAAATAACATATGACGTTTAAGCTAAGTGTCAACAGTGCATACTTTTTACAAATTTCGTTTTACCGTACAGCTTTCTCTGTGTAAGACAAAGTTAGTGCTTTCCTACATATTTGCCTAAATTCTTTCTAAGAAGTTTTCAAAGAAATTTTGAAAATTGTGTACCCATTCTCAAAATCTTCTTTAGAAGGTCTTCTCAAATTCTTTCAAAGACATTTTCCGAAAAGTTTCAAAAATCCGCATACTTTCTTTGGAAAAGGAGTCTTCCAAAGATCTTCTCAAAAAGTTACAAAAATTTGGCCCCTGGTGACCATGAACGAAGAGTTAGGTGGACTTGAACAGCAATTCCACCTTTTACCAAATTACTTTCATCTTTGTTATGATTGCGTACACTGCAAAAGAATCTTACCAGTAGCATGGTCAGCAGTGATTGGATCTGTCTCAGTGGCCATATCTTTAGTGAGTACAGCCCCGGGCTGCAACAACAGATACGAAACACAACTCACTCGCTGCAACTGTGTGAAAAATCAGACAAGTCTACCACTAACTTGATGCACGCATGAAACTAAAAACACATTAAAACAAAAACATGCACATAACTTATAACAGCCATTTTGCAAGCACAAATTGAGTGTATTGACAATGTTGGTTCATTAACGTAAAGGTCACCCAGTATGTAATAAAACTATGTCCTGCTCCAAAAAAATTGCAAAAGTTGATTTTGTGGACCCAGCTTAACGTGAGGTAACTGCGAAAAAAATTAGCCCGTTACACAAAAACAGAAAGCAGCATCAGTGGCATCAGAAGTAGAAGTTGTATCAGAATGGGATTCCAACATTATTTGTGACTACAAAATTCCTCAAATAACAATAAAAATTACAAGCAAATGGCAAAAAAATCAATTTTAACAGCTCAAGTGTTGTAAACAACCTTTTTGTCGTGAAGTGCAACGATGGCTTGGTACTGCAGCTGGGCGTTGCTTATCATGTCTGATCCAAGCTCAGGTTGCTCCTTGAGACAATTGTCAAACAGACCTGAAGGGGCAATTCACACATCACAGAAACTAGAAGCGTCAAAAGGCGTGTATTTGTATCGCTCTTGACAGAAACCAATCTCAGAGCTACAGAGTGTCACCTGTCATATGGAATCACATAGTGTTACCTGCCACACAACACAGGTAAACGTATCCCACTTCGATCCCAGCCTGTACTCGATTTACCTACTGTGGACAGATGAAAGGCTGAGTTGACCTTGGTGTTGATTAAATACTGAAATAGTTTATCCATATGCAAACAGTCACACATCCTAATTGTAACCACTTAACAGCAAACTGACTTAGAGTCAAACTTTTGAGCAAAAGTCCAGCATCCTAACCGCTATAACACCAAGCCACATAACAAAATACGTTTATTCATTTGTTCGAAATATGTAACAGTTTGATATACACATTATCACACAACAAGTGTGAGATGTGCAGTTTCTAAACTTTCAACAAAGTAGCCGTCAGCAATACCTGGAGTCAGTGCATATCCAGCATGAAGTGGCTGAGCCTCAGCTGCTGGCTTCTGCTGTGTCGCTCCAGCTGACTTGTTATCAGCAGAAGATGAAGACTGCTGAGATGACGCTTCACTTTTCAGTGCAGTCTTTTCTTCGACTTCCTGCATGACACAATGGCAGGCATTCTTAACAGCCAGCAATGTACTCAAGTCCTCTTAGTTTAAATCCGAGTCCAAGTCATGAAAAAAAAGACGCAAGTCCGACTAGAGTCCACTGCCAAACTCAAGTCCATGGGTTCATATACAGCAAACACAAATACACAAAACACAGATAAAATATACCTGTTATTTTTTCCAATAAATAAAAAAATGACAGCATTATTTTACTTAGTTCCAAGATATTATGGGTACGAATTCAATGTGGTTTGAGTCTGAGGTTGAGTCCAAGTCACAAAAAACTAGAGTCCACTGCGAGACTCTAGTACTACATCACTGCTAACAGCAGGATATGCTACCAGACCAATTATTATTAATCTTTAATGCCTTCAATGGATTTAGTGCCATGCAGCATATGTGACCTGTACAATTACAGCTCCAACAATTTCCAAAGGTTATGGCACGTTTGTGTTCAATTGGCCCACATCATTAGCTGCATCGATTCACTGAGGCTGAAAGTAAACAATGCATACAAATGATGCACTGCTATATGCTATTGGGTATGATGGCTTCAATACAAATACCGATCACTAATAATAATAACGATACATCCAATGTTTACGGTGCTGTCATTATGGTACTGCCATTGCGAGTGTTCACCTGGTTTATCTGACAAATGTAGCAGCTGACCTTTGTACCAAGCCAATCAGCTTGAGTCAACAGATCTAACCATAGGCAGCCACGGTGACTACATTCACCATAACCATTTATTATTATTACTCAGCTTGACAGCTGATACTCATATTACCATCCCACGGAAGGCAGAAAGCTGAGTCGATCTAGAAGGCTGGTTAGTCACACACCAAGATGAAGATGGTATACTTATCCAGTCCAAGTACTAACCATCCCAGTGTAAAGCAACTTCATTGATCAGACATAATGCATTACTGCTATGCCACATCACCAACCCAATAATGCCTATGCACATTATCATGATAGAGATAACATGAATACTACTAATAATGAACATGTACATGATCATACATTGCAGACTGGTAGATGACTTTCAGGCTCCAGTATTTTGTCATCAGCTCTCGGCTTCACCCTGCAACATAGATAATAGCACGGCAGTTAGTGGGCATACTGCTACTGCATGACACAAATGACAAATTAGTAAACAAGAAAACATAGAAAAATTAGCAAACTGCTAAATAATATAACATAAAACATGTTTATAATGTATATTTGCTCACATACTGTCTGCATCTGCAGTAAATGTGAAAACTAGGCTTAGCCACTACAACTATGTGCCCGTAATTTGCTTGTGCTTGCTTCGACAAAATAATTAACACATAAATTAATAATTTTAGCTATGTACAAGTACAACAGCATGCAAAATATTATTACTAATACTTTTGACTTTGTTTCACTGCAATTTTTACCAACCAAATCAAAGTACTGGAAAGTAACTTGCTGAACCTAAATACTATGCAACAAGCGAAACAAGTTCAAAATTTGCTCAAGTCTATGGATATACTCCGATTAACTTTGGACAAAAGTCTCACAAACAATGTACAAAGGTCTGTTCAACACTTGCCTAGAATCAGTTTCCATGACATCGCTGGCTTCGGGTAAGCAAGGCTGCAGCTTCAGCAGCTGAACACTTCGCTGTGAACTCACCGGGGGAATGCCAGTCGGAGGTTCTGATCTTGCAGCGACCGACATTTCCCGGCTGTTATTATTCCGACCAACGATTTCTTCCGGCGGAACAAAAAATGGAACCTGCCCACGGCGTGGATCCACCAACTGCAGCATGGGAAATGGCAATCCATCCGAGAAAGCCGCATCATGAGTACCAGAACAAAAATTATTGTTGGAAAAATGCAGCAAAGGAAAATCGTCCTTGAACGACGATGACATTTTATGGTACTCATCCTTATGTCTAGTCCGCTCACCAACAGCTGGCATTTGCCGGAAGAATTCCTCAGCTGGAGGTATCCGATCTACAGACTCCCAAGCAAACCTTGGTGCAGCGGACACCACACTCGGAAATTTCACAGGAAAATCGTGCTGGCGTGGGAGAGGCAACTGAAGAAGTCTGAACTGAGTGGGAGCTGCTGGAGAACTCCCGGGCACAGATCGACCTTGCCCCGCAGCGAGCTCTGGATTCATGCGTCGAAGTGAGTCGATCAAAGCTTCAAATGGTCGTCCGCATGTCACCGACGGTGGCTGGTTTTCTTTGCCAACCGGTGCTGCTGCATCGGCTGATGTCGTAAAATGTAAGAGTTTGCCACGTAACTGCTGCAGCTCAACCAGCGCACCACGAACACTCAAACCATTCCGAACTAGCACTCGCTCTCCTTCCGACCGGTTGTTACTTACTACCATCACAGGTGGACTTGGGGAAGGCGACTGATCTTCGCTAGGTACAGAAGTCACAGACGTGTCAGTTGACAGATCGGCGGAATCAATAACGTCTTTTTTCTTTCGAGGCTGAGTATTTTCCTTCTTGTTGTGAGGAGGCTGCCTCAACTTGAGTGTGGGGGCCACTGCAGTGTTTACTGGGACAGAATGGACAGATGTTACGGAGGGTGGACTGGCGCCATCCAAAGCACTCATCATTGCAAGCAAGCCTTGGTGCTGAGCCTACAACATCCAATTACCTCATGGCATCAATGCCAATTAACCGACCAAACAATAATCAACAAGGGCACAATAACAACTACACAATAGATATTGCTAACTCACAACTAGCAAAGCCACAGAGTGGACCAAATGACTAAACAGACAAGGTTGTACTTTTGGTTGTAATTTTAGATTTAGTTAGACTTAAATGAACGTTTCTACCGATCACTTCCAAAAGGAAAGAAAACAGTTTGCAACGACAGAATTCATCACATCTGCAGTTTGCTACATTCTGGAAACTATTCTGCTACATCACATTCTCCGATATTCCAATGGCGTTTGACCATTGTGCAACAAAGCATTATTTACTTACCAACTTACCTTCTTACTTAAAATTTTCGACAGCAGTTAATGTTCCATGCTATTTGTTTTCACTTTTCAATGACTCAAGAAAACTCATCTGCTCTCAAGCAACACCATCATCAAGTAATTGTTACCATCCATGCCTATGATTGAAACCTGCTTAACATATGATGCATTACAAATGCTGCTTACTTAGTAAGCAAGTAAGTAAGATATCTTAACAGGCACAATGTAACAGTTAGCAAAAATGCGCTGCAATCTCAACACACTAACAAAAATGTACTTAGCAGCCACCCAAAATGTTCGAAGTCAATGCCAGTTTGTCTTACTTACTTAAATACATATTTATATGCATTTCAACTGCTTCTACTTGCTATGGTTTTTGTTTCCTTTCTTTCATAGTAATTAATAACAATTAACCTGCATGATGCGACGCATCTCATCACGTACAGTCCTCTGTAACTGTTGTGCTAAGTCCTGGCCGAGTGACGGCTGATGTGACGTGCTGACACCTGGTGTCGGCAAAGCGGACTGTGTCGGCGGCAATGTGGTGTTTACTGCATAGTGAGACGTCTTCACGTCTGCTATCTGACAACGATGACTGGCAACAATTTCAGACTGCTTCTCACCACTTCTACAAACAATATGCCACAAAAATCAACAAAATGTTCAACAGAAACCACAACAATATGTAGTCTGGCGTGACCATTTAAATTTTAAACACCATAAAACCAAGAAATCTATCACTTATAAATCAGGATCCATAAAATTATAATTCCTATACGTCTTGTCTGTCTCTAATTGTTTATATGGGCCCAAAACCGGCCCATGCTGCTTCACTTAAATTAATTTTTTAAAAACTAGAAATTTGGAGCTAAGCCCAACGTGAGTCTGCTCGGCGCCGATTGGGGGAAAAATTCATGGGGGTGAAATTCCCCCGGTGGCAAAGTCACGTGGCCCAAACGCAAATGCATTAGTGTACGCAGAATGCCCAATGTCGACTTAAGGTAGGTCAACATGCATGCCTATAACTTTTTTGTTAGTGGACCAAAGTTCATCAATTTTTTGTTCAATGGGGGATGAATCAACATTGACAACGCCATTTACTGCTTGTCAATATCTCTATGCATTCCAGAGATATTCGCGGTTAAAGTCAAAAGTTTTCCTACATCGCACCAAATTTTGGATGTTTACTGCCCTCCAAAATTTTAAGGGGGCGGTGCCTCCTAAAAGTTGTACCCGTGTTATCACCCCAACCTAGAGGCACGTCAAGTGGCAAAGTATCGTGTGGCTATTCCCACTACCCCCAAAGTTATTGGCATGCACTTGCTGAAATTAAAGCCAATTTTAGACCCACCTTTGATTATAATTGTAAGGGGAACCCTCATCCCCAATGGGGAACGAACTAGTAAGATTTTGTCATTCTCTAGCAAATGTAAAACTTTGATGGCACAGCAACCATTAGGGGCCAAAATATGGTCTCCTGAAAAAGTCAATTTGGGTGTGTATGATTACACCTCTAGATCTCCGAAATTTCTGGACCAAAGTTCACCGGACTTTTTTCGCTGAACACAAGAGGAATAGCAATAAATCACATACTTGTCCGATTTTGAATATCTTCATCCATTCTGTAGATATTCGCCATTGAACTTTAAAGTCAACCGAAATCGAGCCAAATTTTGCACGTTTTTGGCCACTAAAATTTTTTTGAAGAAGGCCCCCAAAATTTTGGACTGACATTATAAAATTCGGCCTAGGTGTGATCACCATGCAAAATTTCACGCCGATCGGCCTACGCATCTTGGAGATCTCACATTAAAATAAAAAATAAATAAAAACATCTGCAGTAAAACATAAATCCGCTCCGGACTAACAAATAAATGAGTAAAGAATTAACTGAGTTAGATCATTTAAGCTTTCTCTTTATGTAATGTTGGCATCAAACCATCACGTGTACCCACCCTGCTTGATGTAGAGCAAATCTGAGCAAGTATGCTGGCATAACAACTAAATCATGCAGTTTGCAAAGTCATTTCTTTGAAGCCAGTAATCAGACAGACACACTAGTATCTCAGTCGTAAAAAACTGCTGTACAATCGTAATATGTTCTCCTGGTCTTCTGATTTTACCTCAAACTGCAATTAAATTTTAGTAGCCGACGCTGACATAATTGCTATAAATATCGCAGCATGCTCTTACTTTCAAACTAACACAAGTACAAGTCTAAGTACAAGTTTCAATAACAACTGAGACTTTCAAGCAAGTTGTAACAGCAACAGACTGAGTTAAACGAGCGAAAGTTTGGTTCATCGTCTGCTGCAACTGATGCAGATCTTCATCTTCCAGCTCTGAGCTCACACTCAATGTCGGCTCACTCGATCCACTGCAACATGCATCACCAGAACTCATCGTCTACTGCCATAACATGTACAGACATCTCACACATTCAACCACAAAATCTGACTAAAATTAATTCATTATCAAACAAAGAAAGCAGATAAACAGATTCAGCAAGTTTCCTGTCAACACTGTGCTCTACATAAATTCACTTACTTACTTATGTACTTGCTTACAATAAAAATAATCTAATTAATCTAATTCTGTCACTGCGTACTGATGAAAACTACTCACTCACTCACACATGCATAAAATTGATCAGTAGCCTTCAAAGTTCACCTACGACTGTCAAGTCACAGAAGATCCAGAATGTAGAAAGTAAGTGTTTTAAGACACAAAAAACTCTATCCACATGCTAACTGATACAGCAGCTTGTGCACAATGCAAATGCAAAAAACTTGACTTGTCTAACATAGCAAAACCGGTCACTGCTAGGCTTACACTGAGGCATTACTGTAGCACTACTGAGCACTCCGGCTGCGTGATGGAAAACAACATTGCGTGGTAGAATACACCGTAATATGCAACACAGCAAATGCTGCTATTCTCACTAGTCAGACAGGTCGAAAACAAATGTTAAATATCACCAAGATAGTTGATTTTTAATGTCTAAGTAGAGTGTATCACAGTGCAGCTAGCAAGTAGTCAAATACTGCTAATTATCATGTCTATAAAAATAAGGGAAAAAGAAATATCAAAGAAACACAAAGAAGCTAACAGCTAAGAGCACCGTCTCAAAACATATTACTTTGCTGCTGCTTTTTGATCCCTTCATTCAACATAACACTAGTGACTGCCCACCTGCATATTTCATTCTGCCAATTTGATGGACAATTTGTGCATGTTATAAAAGACAGACATTTTGTGCATATTATAAATTCTGCCTGTGTATGTATAATGTATATGATCACAAAATCATACCTGTCTACGTTATTATTTGCAGATCTGTTTTCTGTCTCAGAATGACCTTGCTGCAGTGATGAAGCCTCCCACAACCAAGTCTTCTGGTTCACTCCAACCACAATCTCATCATGTAAATCATCCTTATGATGAACTGACTTCTTCCCCGACTTTTTCTTGCAACCTTTCCTATCTTCCTTGACCTGATCTTCCAACACCTCCTGACCTGCTGTTCCCGGTGACTGGGTTCTACTGGAATGATGATTAGATGTAGCTTCAACCATGCCCAGACTGCTATTAGCAAAAGGTTCACGTGGTGATGAAGCTGGCATCTGAGTACTGTGAACCATGGCCACTGTCACATCTCTGCCAACACCAGGCGTGAACCGATGCTTCTGACAGCAACTGTCAACCAGCCAGAGGCTGTATGCAAGCATCTGCGGTGAAACTCGAACTCTTAGTGCTGCTGATGGTCTCACGGCATTATCCCAGTCACGCTGCCTTACTGCCCAGCCGTTCAACCACTCTGCCAGTCTCTCAGTCTCCGCTATCTCTCCACCAAACTCAAGTCTCTCAATGATTGCCAGTGGTAACACAGACTCGGAGAGATAGTCAACAAATGCAGGAGGTCTGACATGATCATTATCGGACACCACCGAATCAATGAGGTCTAGGCCATTACTGTTTCCGACTTTCACTGGACTTGAACGCAGAGTGTTAGAGTTGTTGTTGTTTGTATTCTGCAGCTCAGCATGCAGCCTGGCAGAGTCTGTGATATCCACTGCACTGCTAGAAACTAAGACATCAACCTCCGCAGACTTGGATGATGTTCGCTGCAGAATGCCTCCGGATTCCCTGCTCATATTCAAATCAGTCTCACTCACGCTACAATTGCGAAAAAGATCACGTTTGCCTTTAGCTTGTGATTTTGGCAGAGCAGTATCCTTAACAATGTCAAAATTAGTTGCTACTCTTGACCGGACTCTGGGTGAACTGACAACTTGTGTGAATTTAGGTTCCTTTGTTACATTAGCCGGCAGGAGGTCCAACTGAGCCTGGCAAACTGAACTTGCAAATGCAGCTATCAGAGGAAGTTCAGTGGCTTCTGACTCAATGCAAGATCCAAAGCTGATGGAGTAAAACGTGTCAAGGCAGACCAAGAAATCACTGCAGCCTTCAAATGGCCAAGAGCCAACAAACAAATAATTTAATTCTGTATTTCCAGCTGTAAATATATTTTCATGGCAAGCACCAAATGTCTGCCGTCTTTTATCCAGCTGACGTTTGTGGTCATCAACCTTCTCGTGGTAAATCGTAGCAAGTGTCGGACCTTTACTGCCAGTAACGTTGATGTCAACATTTCCACCCGGCTGTTGCTTATCCATCGCTATCAAGCCCTGCCATTCTTCCAATATCCAGTCCAACTGGTTCCGTGTCTCTGCATCAAGACAATCCGCGTTGGGGAAAAGCTCGGCCAGACAGGATGCAGTTTCCGCAGTCTGTGGCAGTTCCACAACCAGTGACAGCGCGATGGCCCATAACTGGCGCTTGGTATGCAGAAAGCTTGCAAATGGCAGCAGATGAGTTGCATACTGGAGAGCAGTGCTGTGCAGTTCTATAGATTCACTACATCTAGCTTCTGATGTCTGCAATAGAACAAATCCATACACAAAATTTTATCAAGCACACTTGTGACGACAGCTGAACTGTTAAATATCGCATACAAATTACCCTCTTAGGATTGCAAAAATAAGGTATTACCAGCAGGTGCATGTTAATTTTTTTTTTACATAAATCTTACAACCTGCATGCATCCCACATTCTTAAAAACACTAACAGATTTATTAATAAATGTAGCCGATGCACATTAGCAGTAGCAAACCAGCACTCATTTTATCATCCAAGTCAAGTCAAATCTCCTTCAGGCTGGGAGTAAAATACTCTATCCCAGTTCCGGCTAGCAAATATTCAATCTACAAATACAAGTCTACACTATGCTCTGCTACTTCTACTAGTACTGTTCTTCTTTTATAAGATGGTGCAACTCACATACCAAGTGCTGCATTACAAAAATGGTTAGCTTTCACTTAAAAGAAGGTCATGTATAGCTCTTTATGAAAAACCAATTGCAGAGCTACATATGCCGTATGGAATCACAGTTTTACCTTCGACCCGACACAGATGAATGCGCACCGCCCTCACCCCAGCCAAGTAGGTTGGCACTCAATTTAACTACTGCATAGGGATAGAAGGATGAGTTAACCTTGGTGCTGGTTATATACTGAAATGGTTTACCTGTCCACAGATGGGTAACCCATCCAAATAGTAAGTAACTATTTCATAGTAACCAGACTGAAAGTCAAACTCACGACCTTTCGTTGGTCTTAAGTTAAATCCATTGTCATAATCATAAGCCATAAAGCCAACTTGGCAGACGTTGGCATGTAGCCTTCATTTTAATATGTACTGTACTTCAATCTAGGCACCCATTAGAATTATGGCACGCCAGTACATGTTAAATATTCAGTAGAACTCGACCGACTAATGCACCTGCTGTGTGAAGCTATTGGCAGTGCGTCTGAGAGCAAGTGAGAGCGAGTCACGTATTCCAAGCATCCAAATGCAAGCACAGAGATCACGAAACACTGACAATACGACACTGATAGAGTCATATCCACTCTGCTGCTGCTGCTGACGATGATGATGACCTCTAAATACAGAACTTCTGCCAGCGAATAACTCGACGGTCTCTATCCTGTCCAGATGAAGCTTCTCCCGGTGCTTTCTCTGTTATCACACGAACAAAATTAACCACTGCATCATAGTTACATCATAGAGAAATGCTTCATCATAAATTAGAGAAAAGAATGATGCGGAAAAAAGAAAAAAGCATTGAGTCAAATCAACAACATTACTCTACTTGTAACTGGAGCCTGGTTAGTACTTAAATGGATGACTGCAGATAAATAAATCACCGAGTCAACTCAGCCTTCTACCCTCCATGGGATGGTAAAATGAGTATCAGCTTTTTGAGTGGAATACGGTAGTATTAAATGGCAATGGTAAATGTGGTATTCCAACCACAAGTTTAGATAGGTCTGTGACTCAAGCTGATTGGCTTGGTCCAAAAATCACCAGCTACTTGGCATTCATGCTATATTTATCAGATATATCAGATAAACTAATAGCCCCATAAACATTGTCGTTCACTACTACCATTATGACAAATACAGATGATGAACAAGTTGACAGGAAATAAGATTTACAATGACCTTAACAAAGTGACGGAAGTTAAAAGCATTTAGCAGATATTAAAAAAGACTGATTACACTTACTGAATGATCAAATTACTAAAACAAAGACATAATCATACAAATTTTATGCCTAATCTAAAGCAAAAAAAACAGTCAATAAAGAACATCTTCTGACATTCAGCACTATTTAACAAATATATAGCTGCATTAACATTCTATAGTTCTAAGGAAAAGCTGACTGGAATTGCTGCAGCAATCTTTTTATACGCAAGAATCCGACTTCAGACAAACTGATTTGAAATAAAATATGTAAAGAATAATGTAATAATTAGGATACCTCAAGTTTTCTGGCTCGAGAGCATGCCCAAAATACTTTGGTAGCATACCAGCAGCCGGCCGGCAGAGCTGAGTGTGAGGCTCTCAGCACTAACACAATGCACTGAATCAGCCATGCGACTCGCTGCCGAATCAACGTTTCGGACAACTGCTCGTCCGTCGTTGACTCACGTTCCTTCACACAACATACGAGCTTACATCATTTCACATTTTCCACATCTTTTCGTCCCGTCTCATGTTCAGTTCCCTGATTGTTTTTTTTCTGTACTTTTCTCATGCTTTTTGTGCTTGTACTCATTCTGAGGCAGTAAATTTTGTAGATGGAAGTTGCCAAAAATGTCAAAAAAAGCAAAATCCGCGGAGCGCCTTAAAAGTCCAAACTCCCCCAGCGACAGCAAGTCTAGTGCCAGACATCGGATCACACTGCAAATCCATGAACACCAGACTAGTGTATCGCACGGTGTGCTTGTTTACGACACAAGCAATGAATGGTACTCATTGTGCCTTTCTACAAAAAGACGATCCAGCCGAGTTGACGTGGGCCAATTCAGATGCCCTGCTGTTATTCTGCAGCACACGATTCAACAATAAAGCAGCGGCAGCATCATCAGCTTAAAAAGAAAAGGTAAAAGTTGCAGTTTTCTGACAGAAAGCCAGAGCTGCAGATTTCTAATAAAAAAGACTAGTGCTCAAAATTTCATTACTGCCTCTAAACTCCTTTCACCGAACAACAGGGAATTTCCAGATCTAATGTTGTATTTTTGGTAAAAAAAATCTTTTCTGACAGCTGGTGAGGGTGAAAGGCAACTGCCACCCTACTACAATGCCACTAGCACTACCTGGGCAGTAACGTCGGGCTGAGGGCAAAAGATCGGAGGTGCCGGTAAATAGACGGTCTCAGGTACTAGCAGTTGTAGCTGCTGGACGGCACTGCGCAGCTGCCGAATCAGCCGACGCAGCAGCATGCATGCTGCATCAACACCGGCCATTAATGACATTGTCAGAGCATCTGACAGTGCAGCTATGCGACGCTCATACTCCACTGTGTGACCATTAGTCAGGCTGACACCTGCGCAAAACCACACACAGGGTAAAAGATAAACCGGACGATGCCCCTCTAAAGCGTACGTGGTGGGGTGCTCATCTCCCGGTCGTGGACACTGAACCTATGAGTAAATAGACCACTGAGTCCATGACGCATGGCCAGTGCTACATCAGACCTATGGTTACCTTCCAGCCGCAGAACGACACCACCCTTTGATCGGTACCAAATTATACTGCATGGTGAAGAAAGGCATTGCCCAGGGTTGTTAACTGGCAGAGCACCGGACAAGAGTCAAACCAGCAACCTCGTGATCACCAGTCCAACATGCTACCATTAAACCACCAAGCCACACACAAGATGGGCCTACAAAACCACACATAGGATAAAAAAACTAGAAATTTGGGGCAAAGCCCAACGTGAGTCCGCCCGGCGCCCTAAGTCCGATTGGGGGAAATTAGAGGGGAGAGGTAAAGAGAGGGGGAGAATTTCCCCGGCATCAAAGTCACGTGGCCCGAACTCAAATGCATTGGCATACGCCAAACGCGCTTCGTCAACTGAGGGTAGGTCAACATTAGCGCTTATAACTTGGTTCGTAGTGGACGGAATTTCACAAAAATTTTTTTGTTCAATGCAGAAGGGATCGCTCTCGTCAACGCCGTTTAGATTATGTTGTTATCTTCATCGGTTCCAGAGATATTTGCGCTCAAACTCGAAAGTTGTCGTAAATCGCACCGATTTTTGAACGTTTTTTGTCCTCCCAAATTTTAAGGGGGCGGTGCCCCCAAATTTCGTACCTGCGTTAACACCCCAACCTAGAGCCGTGTCAAGTGCCAAAGTTTCATCAAGCTACACCCCCTAACTCTGAAGTTATAAGCGCTAATTTATTGCATTTTAAGCCAATTTTTGACCCCCCTTTGAAAAAAGTTGTAAGGGGTGCTTCCGTCCCTGGTGGGGGGTGCGCTAGTAAGACTTGGTCATTCTCTAGCGCGTGTAAAAATTTGGGGGCGCAGCACCCCCCAAGGGCCGAAATATGATCTTCCAAAAAATGCGCTTTCGGTGGGTTTAATTCAACATCAAGATCTCCAAGGTTACTGGACCAAACTTCACCGGACTTGTTTCGCCTAACGCGGGAGGAATCAGTGTCGAACGAGTAACTCACCGATTTTGAATATCTTCATCCGTTCCGAAGAAATTGGCCGCCGAACTTCGAAGTCAACCGAAATCGGGCCAAATTTTTCATGTTTTTGGCCCCTAAAAATTTTTTGGGGAGGCTCCCCTAAAATTTCGGCCCGGGATTATAAAACTGAACATACTTAGGAGCATCGTGCAAAATTTCGCGGCGATCAGCCCACGGAGCTCAGAGATTACACGACGGGAAAAAAAGAAAATAAACCACAGCAAAACTTAAGTCCGCTTCTGCAAGCTATCGCTTACGGGCGGACTAATAAACCGAAAAAATTCTATATTTCCAAAAATGTAGCAGATTTTTCATCAACCTTGATAATATTTTTGCAAGAAAATTTTGCAAAAAAATGCACAAACGTATTAACATCAGAGTTTAACATGGCAAAATCTAGCAAAAAAATCCATTTTGCCACAGCAGTTCTGACCGGTTCAAACAACACCAGCTTTGGCAGAAACCTGCTATCCCTGATATCAGCGAACGAAACATGACTAAACTGACAGTAAAGTTTTTAATTACTCTTTAAATTTTCTACAAAATAATTTTTTAGCAATTTATCATGTGGAAAACAGCAAAGCAGAAATTCAAGATACCATCGTCGGAAAGACGAACATGCATTTCAACAAGCGACTTTGGAAGCAGGCTTGCAGAAAGTTTCAGCTTTGCCCTGCAATTCACATGCATTTCTTACACAACTGACTGGACATTGACAGCAATACTACTAGGCCTAATCAGACACGTGCTTGGCTTTCTTATTTAAACAGCTCATCTCTCCCAAACTAGTCCAGGTTCTGAAAATCAAAGTTGGGCCAGTGCATTAGTTATGTGTCAATTTCTGGAAATTTTTGATGTTTGATAACCAAATCCTTTGCCTTTCCAAGATGAAAATTAGCATACCAGTTACATTCACCGCAATTTTAGTATTCTATGCCTTTGTCAATTTAAAGTTAGGAACTCAAATAGAACAGAGAGATAAACGGGCAATGCAGTGTATAGGATGGCCACATGATAATGATCATGCGACATGTAAACAAGAATAAACTACCACGTGAAAAAACCAGACATCACTGACCTGGCTGCAACATTGGCAGTGTTTTGTCTATGGTAATGGATGGAGGCAGACAGAATGAGTTGAGCTTTCCAGTCGCCGAGTTGACCGACAAACCAGACAGCTTCCGACAGCGAACCACTGAGCAGAAAATATTCAAGAGTTCTGCCGGGTGTCCAGACTGCATCCAGGCGCTGTGCACTGATCGCTGAGGTCACCTTCTCACGACTCAGTGGAATGAGATGGCATGCTACAGCAACATTGAACCACACAAACATCAACCCATCGCAGTGATTAAATTGCTCAACAGTAGATGAAGGAATTTTACATTTCCTCCCTTCCCTTTCCCTTTCACCCCTTCTCTCCCATTCCCTTCCTTTCCTTCTCCTCCTTTCCCTACCCTTCTTTTCCTTTGAGGCAGGTCTCCTAAAATCCAGCTACGGGCTGAGGGAGCGCTATAAGTACCCAAAGTGGACTCTGGTGCAGATCCCCATCCGAAATAGAACTTGGAGCAAGTAAGCCTCAAAATCTGACCTCTAACAAAAAATACAGTGAGGACCACCAAGATGAAGCTATTTTTGCAATAAGATCGAATATTTCACATAATTCAAAATTCATCTGCAAACTTCAAGTGCTGAAATGCCAGACGCAGGTTGTAGAATGCCACTCTGGCCTGTTCCAGCTGAATTTAACCACTAATCCATTGTCAATATTAGGGAGCAAAGGTTAAGGTGACATAGGCACTGGAAACATTGTCACAAGCATCGAATTGAATGGAAAATGGGGTCATCCAATTAAGGGGACTAAAACAGTAGACCTTTAAAATGAGCTGTTCTTATTATTATTGTTTAATAATTAATATTCACTCTGACATCAGATACAGGGTGTGCCAAAAAATGACCCAACTTGTTTTTGTCAGAACTTCGTCAAATCTGGAACAGTGGAAAAGTCTTCGACATTTACATGCACAAATCCAAAAACAATTCTGGCAGTACTTTTTACAGAGGAGGTTATGTTTTCATTCTCACTAGTCACCATATTAGGCCATATTAATAACATCCGTGGACATTACTAACTAGTGGATGGCTGACGATGACGGTGCAATGGTGGCATGCATTGTGGCTGGTGTGGTGAGTAAACATTGATTGTTAAACCAGTAAAATATGATGCCATGATACGACCCATCGACCGTATCAACCGACGTGCGACCGCAGTCTTCAGTATCCTCTGTGGGCGCAGTCTGCCATCTTTGTCTTCCTGCCACCACTGATGAAAAAATACACAGACCGCTTAACAGAAAACTGCATGACAAACAGCATATGAACTAAAAAAATGAATAAACTTAACAAGTTAACGTCACGTCTTTAAATGTTATACATTAGTGTTTAATTTTTCAACATATTGCCTCATTCTTTCAAATATTTTGTTCCATCTATCAACGATCTTCTGAATGCCTGATGCAACGAACGATCCTGGCTGAGCGTTCAAACCACTGACAACACTCTTATTGCACCTCGGTAGCTGATGCAAAGTGTTGCCAATGTAGAATTTTCTTACACAAAACTTTTGCTGTTGGCTTCATAATAGCGTGTTGCCATATACTAGATGCATGTCAGAGTGAATCTGATCTGCATTACGTCTTTTTGCTCATAAAAAAACAATAATGACATGCTGTGTTCACAACGGGACGATTTCAATGGCAACATCGCCATATTTAATGTGTATAAATGATGTCACAGTGACGTGATCATAATAAAACTCACAGCTGGTAGTCAAAATAGAATTCCTTACAAAACCTATATTTCAATTTTTTTCTAATTTTAAAATTAATGGAATGGCACTATTCTGTAAACTTATTTATCAAACGACCCTCATACCTACTAAGGTGGCATAAAAAGCTGAATAGACCTGGGTGGCTGGTTATATCTAGATGGCTTGCCTGTCTGGAGACAGTTACCCATCACCCATCTATATAGCTTGAAGCCACAGTGGCATAAGAATCAAGAGTATGTCAAACTCAATAATCATGAGGTCACGGACTCAACTCTAAGCCATTATAATATCAGCTAACAACCTTGTGAATCAGTTGTTCACACACTACAGTTCATAGGTGCAATGCCCCAGTTTGAGAGCTTTGCTTGCCAACCAAGCAACCAAAAAACAAACAAAAACAGTAAGCATTCAAAACCGATCCAACTGCCACCGAACTGCCAGCAGTCTTAAACACAGACACTCAGTCACTAATTCACTGCTAAAAGGACGAATGGTAAATTCGGCAATCAAAGTCAAACCTGGGAGTGAGATGACAGAATGTCGGCCAGCGACTTGTCGGACAAGTTACAGACAGCATCCGCCATAAGATGAACATCGTCAAGATGCAGAGTCAGTTCAGTAAGCAGAACAGCCTCAGCCAAGTGATAGTGTACCAGCATTCCATACAGCAAAGAGTGAACTGTACGACTCACCACTCCACCATCTCTCTTAGTGTCTAAAAACATGGACAAAGCAACAGAAATGAACTGAACTAAAATGAACCGAGTGAACTGAAAGTTCATTTCAGTTCAGTTCAGCTGTGTCTACTCTAGGAGTGTACTGAGTGACAGAATGGAACAACTGAAATGCCAATTCAGTTGCAATGCATGGACTGTAAAACTGAATAAACTTAAAGGTCCATGGACACCAAAATTAACTTACCATTTTCCTAAAAGAGCACAATTTTCTGAGAATTTGACAGTAATATCAGCACTCAGCGTTTCGTCAACACAAAGAAACTTACACTTGAAATCAACAATCTACGAAAATGATGCAGAAAACGAGACGCTATGTTGACAGGCTGATAACGTCACCGTGTGTACCCATAGTCAATGTAAAATATGCACAGAAACATAAGTATTATAAAATCACATAGTCTATCTATGTACTGCGGCAGTTGTCATGTGACAGTATTTTTTGCCATCAAAAATATTATAATTAATTGGTAAACACTGACTGGGTACACACGGTGACGTCACTTCCGGCCACTTCCAAGATTAGGATTTTTCAGCAAAACGTAACGTAACACCATTTTTTCATTATATTCAGGCATTAATTTCGTACATTTATAAAGCTTAAATCATCATATTATATAGGCAAGGTGAAATGCCTAATTGAGGTCTACATAAATTTTACACGTGGGTTTGACCATGGCCATGGACCTTTAACAACTAAACAAAACAGCAGAGTTGTGAATTCAGATCAGTTCAGTGAATGTTTGTTGCTTTGTACCCATCTAAAGGCACAGAATAAAAATAAAACACCAATGCTGGTTTAACAATCTCAGTTAGACAGTTGCCTCTTTGAATTTATTTCTCTATTTGCTTCTAGTTCAGCCATCATCTCTGGACAGACATAACTCTAAGAAAATAAGTCTTTCAAGTCTTATTGTTTCAACAGTGGCAAAATACCATGAGGTTCCATAGCTGCATGCTAATATACACACATGGGCACAGTACACATAATCAGGTACATGTTGACAAAACTAAAGCTGTTCCATATTATCTGTTCATTCTTCTTTTAGTCTAACAGCTAAAAAGCTACAACAATTCAGAATCAGTGCTGATTTCACTGTCTCACACTAAAGAAACACACAGCGAAATGTTAGCTAATACACATGTGCACTGTACATACCAGCAACATTCTGTAAGCACTGCAACCAAGCCCTGATAGCACCATCAACATCACCGACGATGTACGATGATTCATCTTCAATGGAAACAAAACATTAAAATTAATGGTTGCTGAAAAACTTTTGGCATCAATAATCATGAACATCCTTATCGGCATCACCAGTTATGTGATGCTAAAGCACATGCCCCACCCCCTTAACTTCAATGTACTTAATTCTTTTCAGCTCAATTAAAAGCATGTTTTAGGTTCAGTATCAATTAATGGCCAAACGCATTGTCGATGTCATTTCACATTTCACATGTAACCATACAGGCTTATAGCTGTGTCACTGATTACTGCATGAATTTCATAATATCATTACATCTTACATCTAAACTATTTCTTCTTGGTTTCATGCCCCCTCACACCAAACTTTGGTGATGCCACTGAACATTCTTAGAACAGATATACTTATGAAACTCTACTGAACGTATTCATTACCGACAATGATTCACACTCCAATCAGAGACATGTCACTGGCATAGCCATAGAGGAGAAAGCACTGGGAGCACATGCCCTCCCTAGGAGACCACTCAAAATGCACCGAGAGACTTCATTTTCACATAATTTTCTGATGGGGAGTAGACATCCCTTACCACACCCTACTCCTCAAGAGCCCCCCTTTAAACCCAGATCCTGGCTACACCATAAAACATGTCTTATACATACTATCAATGACAAGATGCTATACCTGTCACTCTGATAGAATCCAGTTTAGATGAACATAGGAATGGCTTTGTCTTGCCATGAAACTGACGGAGATGTGTCAGGACAGATGACATCACACTGATCATTCATTCAGCTCTTTTAAGTGCTTTCTGTTGCAGCAGATGTCATCACTGATTCGCTGCCGAACTGGATTGATTGTAACACTTGTTATCCTGATAAATAAAATCACATACATATGCCACCAAAACTACATAGAAAATCAATATCTTACATTATGTCAGCATAATTTAAGCAAACTTTGTTAGATCGTAAACATTTCTATTCCCTATACTATTTATTTATTCTCAAATGCAGAATAAGACCAGCAAGAAAAAGTAACAGTGCAACAAAGAAAACTCACTGGATAGTTAGTCAGCAGGGCCCCAGAACTGGGGCATCACACCGACGGGTGTTTAGCCTCCTCAATCCTAAGAGAAGACTTAAGCTCTAATTCTCTTTTGCTTCTTCTTCGAGATACGTGCCAACTTCAGTATGTTGAAGACTGCATACGCTATATGCAAGTGTTAGAAATAGAAGCTACATCTTCAGCAGCACCAAGTTCGCATAACAAGTTATAACATGCGCAGCTTACTCATGACGATTGCATTCGCGCCTTCGACGACCAATGAAAGCTAGTCAACAACAAAATAATAATAAAATATAAAAACGCTCTAATACTGCACGTTACTTAGTCAACTCATATATAAACTGGCAGTGGTCAATTACAAAATATTCAGTCGGAAAATGAAAATTAAAAACGGCGTTGAACGGCGTTGTTTACGTTTCCATCACTGCAACCGGTTGTTATTTACATTGCGCGTACTAAGCACAATCTGTGCTATTTGTGATAGCCCACACAATCATGGCCCACACAAAACGAAAAAGCCCTACTGGCGTTAGGAAAACGCGCGACGGCAATGACAGTGCGGAATGCGGATTTATCTTTAATTTTAGGCAGGCTCCGAAAGACTGTGTGATCTTGGTCACTTGGTGATTGTAGTTTCACGAAAAAATATAGTTTCGAACTTTGTATTCGCTTTATAGCGTAGTTAGATAGCATGAAGACAGCGAAAGCTGACAAACTGTGTATTAAATCAATCGTTTATTACGCCAAGCTATAAATGTGAAATGCGTATGGGCCAATTTGGCAGACAGCATTTTTGGCTCAGAATTGATCCCCGTGTTGGCCGTGACCTCGTCTACCACTACCAGGCCAGGCTGCCAGCTAGTGCAGTCAGTGCTCGCCAGGCGCCAGCACAGTCCCTAGTTTACATTACACTGTTGCCTTTCTACGCTGTTGTTATTGTTGATATTTGGCTGTACTTCGTGGCTGAAATCGCTCATTCTTAGCTGGCAAAATAGCCAGTGCTGTTGGTAGTCTTCTTCTTCGTTGCCGTATACAATGGCCAGGTCGGAAATCTGTGTCAATTCCGAGTCGTCGAGCAGCGGTGGCCGGGGACAAGGCAGTGCCGTCGTCGACCGTCTTAGCCAGCTGTACCCAAGCGTCGACGAAGACGAGAGCCCGCTGCCGAGGCAGTGGAGTGCCAAGGACAAGTTCAACTTTCTGGGACTGTCGCAGAACAATCTCCGTGTCCATTATAAAGGTTGTGGACCTTGTGCTGTTAGGCGTCACGACGCAGAACTGGGAAATTTAACCATCTAGTCCAATCAGTAATTGTATCTCCAGCCTGATAAATAATAGAAATAAGCTTTGTGGGTTTTTTCAGACTAAAAATTAATTTTTACATACATTTTTAATAACATAATTTGAGATCATATAAGTACGCATCACTGACTGGGCACTGTGAAACGATTCAAGTTCGCTATTCCGAAGGCTTGCTAAATGCTGAAGGTCCGCTATTGACTAACCCAACTTTTGGAATAGCAGGCCAGTACCCTGTAAAATGTGCCAGAAATGTTTTGGCCAACTGTACTTAGTGTGGTAAACAGTGCCGGTTTTAGACCCGGGCAGTTTTGCTCCAGCCCCTCCCCCCAGTTTTGTGGCCACCCATGATTTTTGGCAAAGATAAGACAAATACCTGATTGCTTTGCATTTCTAAATTTCTATATAGAAAGGTGGGCAAATTTGCAGCTTTCATTGAACGTCTAAAAACAAAAGTACTTCAACTTCTGACCAGGGGCTCTGCCCCTGTACCTCACTAGGGGCTCTGCCCCGAGACCCCCATTATAGGCTCATGCTAATGTGCTCACCATGGGGCCGTGCCCCCTCAAATATTGTGGGCTGGAACTGCCACTGGTGGTCAAGCTATTGCCACACTATGTCGTCCATCTGTCTGTGTTCTGTCTGTAATGAAATGTGCTCTGGAAATCTGCAGCACTTGCTAAGATAAAATCTCGGCTTCTGCTTGACGAAATGTGACTTGCAAATTTTGTTGTAGGTCCAGGAAAGAATCACAAAGATGCTGCTAGTGTGCGAGCAACACATGCTATTCCTGCTTCATGTGGTATTTACTACTTTGAGGTTAAAGTCGTCAGCAAAGGACGTGATGGGTAAGTGAAAATCATTGACTTATCATTTCATCTAAACATTTTCATGTGATGTAATAGAGAAGTGAAATGTTTCATATATTTATTTTGAAAATTGTGTTAATAAAATGCTTCTGTGGCCAGTTAGAGAATGTCTTGGGGGTAAAGTTAGTGGCATAAACTCATATGTATAAATGTGTGAATTTTTTTAACATTCATGTCTGTTCGTGCCTTCTCACTGACAAAATCAACATGAAATAATGCTAGGTACGGCATGCAGCCAATATTGTTCTAGTTACGATACTTCAGAAAGTGCCACCTTTTCACTGACATATGAGCTATTTGTTGAAAAAAAAGAACATTTTTGTTTGTCTCTGATTTCAGGTACATGGGTGTCGGGCTTTCGGCTGGTGGAATCAACCTGAATAGATTGCCAGGTTCATGTTTTCTATTATTTCATTAATTATTCTTGCAGTTGAAAGATTAAACTTACATTACATCTGCACCAGAAGTCGGGTAGTGATGATACATAGTGAACAGTGAGAGTTAGGGTTAAACGCAATTGAGCTAGCATACAGCCCAAGTTGACAAGATGGCTGCTTCTGTTAACTGCCAGCACCTTTAACCAGCTGTGTCAGTATGCCAGCAATCCTGATAATAGGGCCTACTGTTACACAGAACTTGTCCTTTCTTTTTTAGCGATGTTTGTCACCATTAGAGAGTGACACGGTAATGGGGAAAGCGGTGGTAAATGGGTAAATATTTATGGTAATCCCACGGTAATGGTAAAAAAAAACTACGGTAGTACCGCTGTAGCAGTAAAAAAGTTGCGGTAGTTACCGTGGTAAGCGGTAAAACAAAATTAGGTCATTTCTCGTCGCATGTGTTGTGAAAGTGAGCGCCATTCTGGACACTAGAATGCTCATTAAGATCATGTGCAACGGACAACCACTGCGTGCCACGTGGTATAGCTTTGCAGGGGCACTGGGCACTTGTTTATCACCCGTCAAGTAATTAGTGTCAGCCACGTTAGCGCACTGCACTGACTGCAGCAACTGAGATCACAGATATCTGCCGACTAGCATTCCTGGGATCTACTGGGAGATGGCACAAACATGCATTAATGGCCCAGGTCTGGCTGACTAGCACCATGTGTGACTGACGCTTCTCCCAAAGGTTTTAACGACGTAGGGCATACAGTCGTTTGTCACTGGCATAGTATTTCTGCACGGACTTTATAATAAATTAGCCCTTATAGACTACAAGTGGTATTTTTGTTTTTTTTGCATCATGTTGGAGACACTGCAATATGCAGATTTTCATTAATAAAGATTATCATTAAATGATGCGAATAGTAAAGTCTCATCTTCAGACTTCAGATTCTGTGGTACGATGGGGATTGGGATGGGGATGAAGAAATTTCTACTGTAATGGGGATGGGGACGGTAAA
>Ga0056128_1000497_pt1 | contig 35674 bp, 21 predicted proteins | sample WorMetLIZISLAND2_FD_71113 | JGI IMG/M metagenome (GOLD analysis project Ga0056128, IMG submission 71113) | Marine gutless worms symbiont microbial communities from Max Planck institute for Marine Microbiology, Germany - Olavius geniculatus... ...
AAGTTTACTAAGGTATAGTTAGGTGGAGTACAATGGGAAAGTTCAGTTATGGTGGTAGAAGGTTTGATCCAGGTTTCGGTGAGACAGACAAGATCAGGATGGTGACAGTCAATTAGGTCATAACGTAAATTAACGTATAACGTAAATTAAAACTAAATACATTTTTATAGTTTTAATTGTTAATTTAAAAAGTTACAAAAAACTACGGTTATAATTTATATAAAATATATAAAAGTAACAAAATTATAGCTTAATAAAACGTAATTTTTTGGAATGAAATTGCGTCGTCCCAACTGATTGATTTCACCACGTTTAGTCGCACCGCGGATGTTTATTTTGTATGATGTGAAAAGTGTGATATTTGTGACTTTGTTTGCCCAAATTTGACACTTTTACACACTGAAAAGCGCTTCAAAGCTTTTGCTTGTTGTGAGTATATTTTTTCGACAGATTTAGGGTAACAGTGGACCTGTGTCAATGCAATGTTGCAGTTGTTTGTACCCGCGTTTGTACCACGCGGTTACCTTTAAATGGGGTAGACATTATTTTCAGTCCTAGTCAGCTCGTACTATTTTTTTGTAATACTGAACCCGGACATAATTCGCAACAACGAGGTCAGCAAGATTTACACTGAGCCGATATCATAGAACCTCCAGTGTCGGAGCCATGCTTAACGAACTCAACTGGGAGCAGCTAGTTTCACGACGCCGGGCTGCTCGTCTGGTTATGTTCTACAAAATTCATCATAAACTCGTGGAAGCCAATATGCCTCTCAACCAGAAACTCCATGTTCCACCGACTGGTAACGAGAACTCACTGGCTTATCATATTCCGACAACATCAACTGACTACCAGAAGAAGTCTTTCTTCCATCGTACAGTGCTAGACTGGAATTGTCTGCCAGAAGACACTGTTTGTTCGTCAACCCCTGAATCCTTCAGGGCTAGTATCTCTCCATGAAATACCTCTACAGTCTAGTACTCCACCTTTACTGGTGAACGGGCGTCGCGACCCCTCCGTGAGGAGCGAGGGACATGCCAACAGTCAGTATGGTATTGTGACTGTTGGCATAACGTGTCTACACTTCACACTGTCAACTACCCGACATGGTCTGGAGTCTTCAACAAGTTGAAGTTTGATCATCTACTGAAGAAGAAAGAGATATTAGCACTAATCGAAGGAGTATTTAATAACAAAAAAGAAAATATGTCCCCACCATTCCCCACCGATAAGCAAAATTTATTATAGAGGCTCGAACCTTGCAGTATTGTACTGGTCGGGTATGCAAATAAATCCGCATACCCAGACTAATGGTTGACAAATCAGAAAGTACTGTGGTGCCATGGCTGCCAGGCGAATTTTGTATAAATACGCAGTAACAGCAGCGGCCAGCAGACGCACACACGCATGCATGAACGTGAAGAAGAAGAAGGATGTAGCAAGGGCGAGCGAGCGTGCAAGCACGTGAAGCGATGGTAGTCAGTTTGCGAATAGTGGTGCATCGTTGATGACTTTCGAGATTGTAAGTTTGATAATGTTGATCACGTTCAATGAACATGTGAATTAAGAATAAAACAGTATTTTACCTTTTGAAACTTGTTTTACACCATGTGATACATTTTCTGAGATGAATCGATAGGGACCTGGCGGCCCCGATTCATCTCAGACTCAGCTAGATTAATAAGAATAGGAAAATAGAAAGGAAAACAGAAGCAGGAAATAATGGCAGTCTTCTCTTGATCTGAAAACAAACTAAAAGACAGTAACTTAGACATATTAAATAATATTAAATAATCTTAAAGTGACTAGAAAGTTAATTAATTGAGCTAAGAATTCCCCAATAAATATAGTAAATCACAGGGACACCCCATAAATACAGTATATTTTCATGCGCTGGAATACACATATCGGCATGTGGATGCCATGTGGTCTTCGTTTGTTTACATTTTAGTCACATAGAAATAGTGGTAAATGCAGACAAAATTTGCAACAAGTTGGTTTCTGGTGATTATGACTACTGGTATCCAGCAGTGATTGCAATCCCTGGATTGAATTCTCATTTCTCAATCCCTATATTTGGGATTTAGAAATGCATAATGTTATTGACCGTGCGAGCTCGCACGGTTAAGAGTGTGGACCATATAATGCACCTGGTGCATCTAGGTGCGTCTGCATCTACACTGTCTACCGCAAACCGAACAATACCTGCTCTAAATGTAACAGATGTGGCTCTGGTTTGTCTGTTTGTTCTTACGCATAACAACGTTACTAACCCTAACTAGGGACAATAGAAAATCATGGCAAAACATGGGAAAAAACACGGCAAACTTTTGTAAAAATTGCAGCTATAATTACATGCAGTGCAAGATTTTCATCTGTAAAATTTTGTTGCTGCAGAGCATTAAAATACATAGTTTTACAATGATGTTACAGTCATATATTCAGGGTTCCCATGCCTCCTGGAAAGTCTGTTTTTTTTTTGAAAATTCCAGGACTTGGAAAGTCCTGGAAAAATATCCTTGAAAATTGTGCATTTTTTTCATAGGCTCAAACGAAAATCATTTGTTTTCTGCTTCCTTCGCTTACTTGTAGATTACTTGTAGTCCCTTACTTTTTGAATTTGTGGTGCCAGTACATTATATTTAAACATTCGTAGACTACAAAAACGGCCGGCCATGTGTATAGTCACTGCGTATTTGCAAACGTTAATTCTATTTTCAGTTTGGCGAACTGATAGAAGCAACGCAAATTTGTTACTTTCCATTCGGGGAAAACGGATAATGCCTGACGCCGCCAGGCCGCTGACCTCTTGCTTCTGTTACTGTCAGGTGCTGAGATGGTCTCACGACACTGCAGCCACTGACGCTACCAGACTTACCTTGTCGGCAGTCAATGGCCTGGTAGGACTGAAATAAAGCTGAAATAAATAAATCTAAATTGCGCAGTAAGATTATTAAGCTACACAAGCAGGCCATTATGGTCCAATTCTGCCACTGTCTAGCTGAGAGTAAACTGAGAGATTATTAACCTCTCAGTATTTTGAAAAGATATAAATAAGAACTGTGGCGCTTAATCATTTTTTTCAGTCCATCTTGTATAAAGAAAGAACATCGCCCTGCACAAGTCATGGTAAATCACATCACTCTCCACCTGCGCAGATTTCATCTCGGAGTTAAAGGTCCTTCTAATATTTTTCAATTTGGAATTAGTGAATGTATTCACCATCTCTAATACAGTACTGGTGGTGGTGTGAAATTAATAGCATCGCAGCCGAACTGATTTTAGTTGCCCAATTAGCTGCATTTTAGATCACCGAACTGCTTTTAGTAAATTCTGATTCTTTTGACTCTGTTCGGCGAACTGACGATAGTAATTTTGGTCACCAATCTTTCAGTTCGCTGAACTGACCGTAGCACTGAGCATTTGCAGAACAGTTTTGTAATAGCATTGTTTTATCCGTAACCACTGTTTAATGAGTGTAATGAGTGATTATCACATGTGCAGATTATTGAGGTGAGCTGAAGCATTTTACAATGGCTGCTGAAATGGAGTTCGAAGCTGTTGACATCAATGATCTTATACTCAGATGCCGTGAGGTACATGTGTAAAATTTAATAACTCATACGCTAAGTATATATGACATTACAGTGTGACTAAAACATGATGGGACAGACTAGTGATTTGTAGCAGGCACCAGGTACTCTGACCTGGTTCTAAAATTAATTACCTGGTTCCAAATCTGGGTAATTAGTACCCGTTTTTGCACTGATCACTGATAAAACCGATGGAAATAACACTTCTTGCAGCCTTTGTGGCAAACTTCGGTACTGCAAGGAAAGCATCTCTAGCCATTTTCATTGACGGACTTGTGGACTTCTACATTATGGACGTTTTACATGAAAAACATAACTTTGTGAAAAATATAGGGTAATTAGATATGCACACGTCACGTCATTGTCGTTATACCTTGACATGCTTCAAATTTGAAACCGTGTCCGGGTACCCGGGTAGTTGCAACTGGATATCCGGTTTCTAAAACAGGTAATGTTGCAAATCAGTAGGACAGACGCTTGCTGCACTGGCAGACAGGACAGTGAGTTGACCATTGTGGATGCAAGTGAGAATTGCTGTTGACTGTTGCTAATGACTTCGTTCAAAAACAGCACAAGCAATTGTCACCACAGATTACAGGTGTCAAATCTGTACACTCAGATTTGAAGTATGTGCTGTAGCAATAATATTATTGCTAGCTGGACACAGTATGTCAACAGTAATTCGGCAGTTTAGGTGACAGCAATTAATGGAAAACTACTGTTTATGAAGTACAAAATTCAAGTGTACTCCAGATATTTTAGCCATTTCATTTGTCTGATCTGTCCGATCATAAAAAAATAGTCGCTTCGTTACTGTGATTCTGTTTATAGTTATATTCTAGTATTGAGTTTAGTACATGACATTTAAGAGATATAGTAAGACATTTTCTGCTGGGAATTATTACAACTTGCTAAAGCTTGTATCTATTTGTCATTTGGCTATAAATAATAGCAGTTACAAAACAAAACAAAATTTTTATTTTGCCACGCCAGACCCTCAAACCAATGAAAAAGACAGCACCGGGTTATGGTTAGGATTAGGGTTATGGGTGAAAAGTTTATTTTTTTGTCCCTATGCTAGTTCCAAAATATAGGCCCATAAGAGGGTGTCCACATGACCTGTATGCTCCGGACACTTGGGAAAGTTGTTCCCTGATATTTTGGGGTCCACTGCCGCATTTTGTCATACCTATTAGGGCCATTACAAGCAGTATTGTGTACTTGAAATGTTTTTGGATTTGCAGGGAAAAACAAAGAGCCTCTGTATGCTGATGAGTCATTTGCGATCTTCACATATTGCTGTATGTGTCAAATATATCTCATTCACCTTTAGGCAAAAGCGTCTGTCGTCTGCCTGCATGTCGTCTTGTCATCTGTTATATTCATGCATTTTGCTTTAATCGTTTGATGGGTTTACATGCTATTTGGTAGGTTCGTGACTACACATAGGTGTGCACTGTGCAGTGACACATTGGGCGACTTCACTTTTTGACTTAGACTTTCGCTGAGCGAAAGCTAAAGCTGAACACTAAAGTCTGTACTTAAGCCAAAGTTTAACTAAACGATTAAAAATGGTAGAAAACCGGTAAATCTAACAGGAAATAAATCAACCAGTTACGCTTGGACTTGCTTATTTAATTGCACCACGCACGCAAATGACGTAATTACGTAACGTCTTACGTCATTGTGTAGCCATTACGGCGTTTATTTTTGGTGCCAGACTGTTTTAATTTACTAAACTATCTGTGTTAGTTGCCATGTTTTCGCTCAGCGAAATCACTTGACTTTTTGACTTAAGTAAGTACATAGACCGAAGTTTAGGCTCAGTGAAAGTCTCAGCGAAAATCTATGTCAAAAAGCGAAGTCGCCCATTGTGTTAGATAGGGGTCTCTGACCTTGCAATGGAAGTGGAAATTTATTGGGGTGTTGAGCCCCCCCAGCCAAAAATTGTACTTGCTTACTTATGATTCGCTAGCAGCACTGATTAATGGCTTCCTGAATTACTTAGGTAACTTGTTGTGTTTTAGATCGGTGTTACTATCCACAATTCCATATGAGACTCAGGATCTAGCCTAACCTTCAATAACTTTAAAAAAAGTATTTCAAATATTAAACAAAAGTTAGTTGATATCTTGTGCTGTGTATGTGCAGTTAACTAAGCTTGTCATTATGTTTTGACAGTATTATCAATCATTGTTGGCTTTTTAATTAGTTACTGTGTTAATTTGCAATGTTCTTTGATGTGTAATGTGTTTTCCAGAATGATATCCGGTTAAAGTACATGAAGGAATTGAATCAACACATTGCTGAGCTTGACAAAGATTTTGAACCACTTGTCAGCTGTCTGCTGGTATGAAAAATTCACACTGTGCAGCTTAATTTGTCTTTTACTGTTTTGCTATTAATTTTTTTGCAAAGTAACAGAGATCTTGCTTATCTAACTCCTAAATTCTAAGCATAACACAAGTATTAAATGTTTTGATCTGACAGCATGATACTTCATAGTCTGTTGTAGAGATGTGATGAACTTCATATTCGCATTCGACGACATGCGAATATTGACCACTTTTCAGCTATTCAATATTCGATGAATAGTTGGTGACATTTCTGTTGAATGCGAATATTTCATTTTAAGCAACTTGACAGAATTTAACTAAATTTTAGATAGAGGTTATGGACTGAAGAGAACACAGAACACTCTGGATGCTTCATTCTCTTAATAGAACTTGATCGATTTAACTGAACTTTGCCTTAGATGCTGATTTTTTTTCTGACTGAACACTGAACGACTACTTTGGATGTTTCACTTTATTCAAATAGGCCTACAGGTGTGGTGATGTGGTGAAGTTTCCTTGAGGCTGAATAACTATTCGCATTCGTATTCATTATTCGAAGAATTGTAAATTAAATATTTGCATTTGACGAATGCGAATATTTTCCAGCTTCGTCACATCCCTAGTCTGTTGTGGGTCATTTAATGCACCATTGCTATGCATACAGTAGCTGTGGCGCATTAATTGTTTTGGCTTTCTGACACAAAAGTACAGGGTGCTATTTAACAAGTAATCGATTGCGGCACAAGTAATGCTGCAGTAACATCATTAGCTGTACACAAGTTAGGATATTGCAACTTCAAGCCATTTCATATATAAACGGTTTATAGTTCTATGGCTAGCATTAAGGTTAGGGTATAAGGGTTAGTGCTACACATAGAACTCGACAAGTGATACAGGCTGTGGCGCATCTGTGACCGTTTCTTGTTATTACTGGGCTGTATGCAAGGTGACCACTTAACCAAAAAAAACCTGTGGTCGAGGAAAATTCAGGGAAAATGGAAAAATGTGGGTGAAAGTTAGAGAAAAGTGGAAAAGAATGAAAGTATAAATGTTATTCACGTTTGAGCTATACAGTTTTTATTTTCACATTTTCGTTGTAAAAACATTTTCGCTCGCTATGCTTGCATGTCATGTATATCGATGAATCTTTGCCTACCTTACTGGAACAAGGATGGAATTTCACTTGGTTTGGAAAGTGGTCACTTATTTAGGAGTTTAATCCACATATGCATTGAGTGGCAATTATTGAGTGTTTTTAAAACCCTGTCTTTTAGACTTACCAAAGTGCTGACTTTGTGCAAAAAAACAATTAAGATGTTTTCAGACATTTGTGATGATTACATTCTATCTGCTTTGTAATCCTTTTATTGACTACTTTAACCATTACAATTATTTATTAATGTTCAAACATTCTAATAATTAATTGTATGATTATTTTCTGCAGGCTTAGTTTGTATGTGGCTGTTTTTGTAGGCTTTGGATCTTTCGTCATTTGATGAGGCTACCATGGCAGAGTATCTGTCATTTGTGAAGAAGCTTATGTCCGCTCACACATTCTATCTTGGTGCTTGTGTGAAGATGATTGTTGATAACTTCAAGCCAAGTATGCTTGCACAGTCGTTTGATGTTAAAGTCTAAGTTGCATCATTTTACGTAACGGTTATAAAGCACTAATTGTCTTAATAAAATGCAAATTTGTCAATATTTATTAATCTTCTGGTTGCTAATACATCTTAATACCCTAACAGTCAGGTTTAAACTACTCAAATTTCTCTTTTCACAGCTTTAGCCATTTTTGGAACTGTCACTTGTGGAAGGGTTGTTAACTAGCTTTATTGCCTTGAGGTCAGATGCAGCTTAATTTACGGCCAAATAATCTCAGAAAAGGCCAGATTTTTCATCAATAGTTAGCCCACTAAAAACCACAATATTCCAGCACTAAGCACATCATTAATTATACAAATCGCACACCTCTAATAGTGAACAGATAAACACTGACGTAATTTCTGATGTCACCTATGGCATTACTTGTACTGCAAATCGACATTATTCTGAGTAAAGCCGACGGATTTACTATGTTTTCAATGCTAATGTCAGTGTGTCAACAAAACATCCTGAAAGTGATGTCGTTATTTGGCACGTTCAGGTGCATTGGGCTGGCACAACATATTTCTCCAAAAATCACTTCAAAGCGACGTTTTCATTTCATTGGATCAGCGACATGTATTAATAACTAGTGTTACATTCCACACATGTTTATTTAGCCAATATTGTTTTTTTGGTGCGACCTGGCGTCATCATCATTATTATCATCATAGTCTTCTACAGTATACAGCACAACACACTTTAACACCATGTTACAATTTATGACAGTCTCAAAAAATATTAATAACAAGAAATTTGAACTGATGTTCACGAGACGCGCGAAAGCCTATAGCAGTTCCGGTTCATGCTAAGTTAATATACAAATACTAAATTCTCTATTTGGATCGCATAACAATAGTAGCGTGGCGCCACCTTGTGAATGACATAGACTTGTGTCGCAGCCCGAAATCGCCAAAAAAATCCCTAAAACCCCCTATTTTGGCGTTCAAGGTCATTGGATTTGGCGCCAATCAAGAGCCAGTGTACGACTTCCTATTAGTGATTAATAGTAACCTAGGCCCTATCTCGCACTGTTACTGAGATACAGTGACTTATTGGACCCCCTCTCATTTAGCGCCCTCGTTTGGTGTGACCCACTTTGAATTTATGGAAAAGCTTTACAGTTTCTGAAACTATAGTCTTCCAGGCAGCCAACAGTGAAAATTTGGTAATCCTAGCTTAGACCGTTTTTGACTGATCCACCTGTGTGACAGACGGACAGAATTGCGATGGCTAAGATTCGCTGAAAGCAATAGCTGCTTTCGCGCGTAAAAACTGGGGAGTAAAACGGGCTGCAGAAAAAATGATCAAAAACACATTATTTGCTTTGCAGTTATTTCTATGCATTTGTATATCCACATATCATTGTCAACATTTTTGCAAACGGTTCTGTGTAATCTGTTGCTCTCGGTTTCACGATATGTTGTTGTGGTGGTCGTGTACGGCAGAGTGGCACAGTTTTGGCAGCACTGTGAGTGATGAAATGCGTCAGCAGAATCGGATCATCTTTAGCAAGCTTCACTCACTGCTGCGTGCCATCCACAAACTTGTACCCATGTGAGTCAGCTTATGAATCATTCTTAAGTTCTGTTGTTCTGCTGCGTCATACATGTCAACATCGGAGTTGAGTAGCAAGCAACCGTAGGCTAGCGCATCATCAAACAATTTCTTTACATGATAATATATCTATACCAGCTATTTTGATACTTGTTAAGCAGTGGAATATGACTGAAAATAGTGTTGGACATCAGTTCTTGTTAGTTGTTACACTCATATGACATATTAATGGTCAATTTCCACCAAGCAGCATTAGCTGGTTGTGCCTTGATTTTCAGTTGTTTATTCTCAGCCCATTTTTAAACAGTCCAAACCTTTTCATATTTTCTTAGGCTGATAATTTACCTGATTTTACTCTGGCATTTTTTGTTACTTCAATTTCTTCTGTATCACAGTAGAAGTTTCCATGGGCTGGATGCTTTCTTTGTAACAACCATTACTGACAGGGCCGATATAGGATTTATTGACAGCTCATGGTTAATGATGTGAACTGTTTAATTACTGAAATGAGATCTCGTAAGTGTGACATGCATGTACACTGTGTCTCAAAAGAAACATCCCTGACATTTTTGACTTTAACCTGAAAAACAGTTATCAGATTTTGATAATTTTGGGTACAAATATTCCTGACACAACTTGCCATCATGTAAACAGTTTCCAACCTCACCCAGTGTATGCTTCTGCACTACCTAGGGAAAGTAGATCAAGCAAAATATGTGTTGAAATAAACAAAAAAACCTGAAAAAAAACATCCCCGCTATTATCGATCGTAACTTGAAGAATAACTAGCAGATTTTAATAATTTTTGGCAGAAATATTTCCGACACAACTGGCTATTAAATAAGTGTTTTAGTTTCCACCTCACTCAACGTCTGCTTTTGTACTACCTGGGGAAAGCAGACAATTTATGAGAGTCTCAAAAAATATTAATAACAATGCGATATAATTGGTTTTCAAGTTGCTGTTGAAAATGTCGGGGATGTTTTTTTGAGACACAGTGTATTGTGTGTTTTCAGGACGTTTATCGTATTGTTACCACAACTTGCCAGCATGTTTCCATTCTACTTGTCTGACGTCTACGTCTTGCAGTGCTATGTGGACAACCTCCTGCAAGTCACTACTTACTTGCCAAAGTCACGCGGACGCATTCTACGAATCATTTTTGTCGAACTTACCAAAATCGATGTAAGTCATATTATGTTCAGCTTTTCTTGTATACTTTCTATCTTTAACTTGGTCATGATACTTGTATAACATAAACGAATTATTAAAGTTAGTAAGCATATGTGTTAAACAATGCTAGACTGCAGCTTACGAGGAGTAAACACTGAACAGTCACAGACTCTAGTCTATAGTTATGGTTAGGATTGTGCAGGCATTGGTAGATAACTGCATATTTATGTTGGCACTGGGCTGATATGTTCTTTTCTAGTTTCAGTTCAGCTGTTGTTTGCTTATTGTAGGTTTATATCCCAGCAGCTGTGAAGGTGGACACAACAGAAGAGGTACTGACTTTATCGTTACAGGAGTATGTTCTGTTGTAAACTTTGAATACAGATATGAAAGATTAGGATTATCTTGACCTATCAGTTATCTTCATTGATCACTTCGATTAAACATGTCACTGTCTGTATTTCGTAGGCGGCTGAAAACATTCTGCATGACAGAAGCTACTGACAGCGTGTAACAGTTGACTTGGCGGCGCATTTGCTGCATTTTTTTCGAACTTGCGCCATATAAATGTCAATCATAGTAATAATAATAATAATCAGTCACCAAGTGCAACAGAGTGACTTTAACGCTGTTGTTTATAAATGCTAGATATTGTTGATTTGTGATGGTGAATAATAGTATTGCTGTTTGTTATATCTTGTTATCAGGCTGCATTGATTGCCGCTGATGATATAAGCATCATGGTTAACAAGCTGGACGTTCTGATGTGTCTGCTGTTTAACCACGTCACTCGAGTCTGCCAAGTCAAAAACGACGGTTTGTACCACTGCAGTGTACTTATCTAGATTGTAGACATTATTACACGCGAAAGCAGCTATGTTTTCAGCGCGTCTTAGCCATCGCAATTCTGTCTGTCCGTCCGTCACACGGGTGGATCAGTCAAAAACGGTGCAAGGTAGAATCACCAAATCTTCACCGTCGGCTGCCCAGAAGACTCTAGTTTCAGGAACCATAAAGCTTTTTCATAAATTCCAAGGGGGTCACCCCGAACGAGGGCGCTAAATGAGAGGGGGGTAGGCAAAATTTGCGATTTTTGGCCTATAACTCGCTGTATCTCAGTAACGGTGTGAGATAAGGCCTAGGTCACTGTTAATCACTAATAGGAAATCGTATACTGGCTTTTGATTGGCGCTGAATTCAATGACTTTGGATGACCTTGAACGCCAAAATAGGGGGTTTTACAGATTTTTTTCGCGATATCGGGCTGCGCTAGTCTATATCATTCACAAGGAGGCGCCACCGCCGCCAACTCCACACGCGCCTATGGCCGATGTGTATTATGGTCCCGATGGGCCGAGTCTAAGTGATATGCGATTTTTGAAACTATAACTACTGAACTGGAAATGCTATAGGCTTTTGCGCGTCTCATGAGCTTTGCTCAAATTTCTTGTGCTATGTGGTACGTGCTAATTCTTAGCAGATTATTTTTGAAATTCTGTGCCGACATGGTCAGTGTCAACTAATGCTGCATTAGGCCAGCTTCAGGCTATCTGGTGGTGGTACAGCTTTTAATGGAAGCCCATTTCAGAGCTACAGAGCATCACCTGCCATATGGGATCACACACTGTTACACACAGGTGAATGTGCTTTGCCTTAACCACAGCCTGACAGGCTTGTACTCGATTACCTACCTCGGAGGCATGGAAGACTAAGTTGACCTATGCAGCTGGTTGTTGTACACTGCCAGTACATCGTGTTTCATAAAAAAGGACCCCTTTTTGTTTTTTGTTACATAATTTACTCAAATTATGAGCAATTTACATGAAATTGTTACCAGTTGTAGCTGAAGAAATACTAATTCGAAATATTTGAACAAAATATGGCAGTTGTTTAAATATTCGTTGCTAGTCGTGATGTAGTGCTGACATCATAATATGTCACAGGTACAAACTTGCTAGTCTCAACTGGTGCTGACAGTTGCTACTCTGCTTCAATGGTGAACTTAATCTAGTTCGCTAATGAAAAATGCTTATCATGTCAGCACTGAGCAACACGGAAACATGAAATCGGGCGTCTTGTGATCCAAAAACTCAACATCTTGCAAGCTTGGTGTGATAGTGCACTGTCTTGCTTGAACATGTGAAAGACCAACTATCCCCACAGATACATAAATTCGATCGCTTTGCACTTTTTTGTGGCTGCAACTGTAAAACTTCAAATATTTGACACCAACAAACCAGATTTTTCACCATTGAAGCAGAGTAGCAACTGGCAGCACCAATTGGGATTAGCCTATTTGTAGCCGTGACACATTATAATGTCAGCGTCACGACTGGCAAAGAATATTTAATCAACCGCCATGTTTTGTTAAAACATTTTAAATTTGTATTTATTCAGCTACAACTGGTAAAAATTTCATGCAAATTGCTCATCATTTGAGTGAATTATAAAATAACAAAAAGGGGTTCTTTTTATGAAACACCGTGTATATGCTGCATCTACTGGCTACACTAGAGATGTCAGATGTTTTGTGAATTACTGTAGCTCATTGTCACAAGATGTGAAATTGTCATAAGAAGTTGTTTTGTGAATCAGGCCCCAGGCATGTAACTGGTTGGACTGATTGTGGTTAGACAAAGCTCTGCTCTGTCAAACATAATCTAATCTAAATTCCTTAATGGACATATGTGTTTGTGTATATTCTAGTTGATTGCCTGTCAGCCAGTGTATAGATGCATTGGTGATGTGTTGTTTGCATTGATGCAGGCTCATGTGATGAAGTTGCAGCACAAAAGCTTCTGTCGGATTTGTTACAAGTCTTTGATGAGATTCTGTTACCGACGCATGCATCACGCTACATTCAGTTTGTCGTCTTCTTCATCTCTTCTCTCAGCCAGGTTCCAACTGTCTACATATTTTGAGTTAGTAGCATTATATTTGGGAGAAATTCTTGAGAGATGCTGTGGTAGGTATTGAAGTGTGGATTCATTTCCTGCTAAGTAATCTGAAACACCAAAGCACTGCTGCAAAATGCTTATCGGTTTAGAAGCAAACTGAGAATGGTTTATTGGCAAACTCACGTTGGTACAAGTTTTCAGACGCAGTATTTGTGTTGTTTTGCTGAATGTAAGAAGTGCTTATCTTTCATATACACTGGCATATAGTTATTCTCGACTTGGATCAATCTGACTACCCAGTACTAATTATATTCAACTAGGGATGTTAATTTTTGACAATTTCATTTCTCGATACGAGAATTTCTATTCCCAGGACTCGACGAGAACTCGATGACCAGCCTTAATCATGGTTTGTGCCTTAATACATGCAGAGGAGACGATGCCCGCCGCGGTGCTGTGTGAACGCCCCAGGCAGAACATCGACGGTGTCTCTCTTCAGGCATGCCCTTGACGCTGCGAACATCAGAGATGTGCGGATCCTAAAATTTTGAGTCCGCATCAGTCCGTGGATTTTGACCAAGGATCCGCATTCGCTTCACAACAGAAGAGAAATATTGGATCGGCTGTCAGTTTGCATCCGCACTGAATAGGCATAGTAGTATTATACCCAGTGGTTAGTAACTGATGAAATAATGGCAGTAAAGGCCAAAGGGCTTCAGCATTTTGCTTATCAAGACAAAAATTAAACATGTTTATTCAACTCTGTTAGCATTTGTTAGAAAAAATAATACACTCGTCACGGAACGCGATCTGCATCAGTTCTCATCTGCAAAAAATCTTGTGGATCTATGTCCGCAACCAGATGCATCATGTGGTGCAGACCAAGATACTGTGACTGAGAAGCTTGAGCAGCTGTTGTGGGCCGATGAAGGTGGCTGCTGTTAGTGAGCACTGCCAGTCTCCACAGCAGTTCACATCAAACGGGAACGTCGGCGGCTTTGAAAACGAGCCATGTGCTCAGTCCATGAAACACTCCACGCTGCGCTACAGAGGATGGAAGTGGAGGGGGCACCGCCTGCCTCATCTCACCCAACTCAGTTACCATCGACTGACTGGTGAACTGTCATAAACTGTCGACCATGACTCATTGCTGAAGAAAAGGCTCTACTGTGTCCTATTCAGATTCTTGGAATTCTCAACGGGCGAGAAATGTAATTCTCGAGATCGAGAATTTTTTCGAGTCTCGAGCGAGTTAACTCTCGTTAACATCCCTATATTCAACATTGGCATAGAATATTTGTAAAGATGGTAAAACCAACCATTAGTTTGTGTTAACTCCAAAAGGTGTTTGTAAGCTCTTTGGTATTGACTCTCAAGCATGAGCGTTTTGATCTGGTGATTGTAGAAGTTGACTGGAGAATTTCTGGTGTTTTTGTGGCGGAAATTTGAAGATCCGAACGTGCAGAGTGTGTTCCGACAGACAGCCATTCTTTATTTAGCCAGCTACTTGGTTCATGCTCGATGTGTCAATATTGAGTGAGTTTTTGTTTCAATTGTCAGATAACCATGATGTAGGCTTCACTGCTAAGTCCTGACCACTGCTGAGACAGTATTTTCTGCTGTTCCTGTAGTCAGGGGTTACCAGGGGACTTGCGATAAAGTAATAATGCTACTCTGTGTCTCAAAAAACCTGACAGCTGCTACATTTTAAAATGATCTCAACATTAATTTAAGACTCTTAGTTCATTAGTGGCAAATTTTTGTACAAAAATAATAGTTTATCCTCATCACTGAAGGTAAAAAAAGGTAAAGATCGTCAATTTGTATAGCGCATCATTGCACACACGCCTCTTAATGCGCTTTCGTCACTAACTAGAGCTGCCTGCCGCACGGCCACTGTGTGCAGCCTGCAGACACAGGCTGGTGTAGCGGCCGGCTAGGCAACCCCAGTCAGCTGTACCAAGGTACCCATCTTCCGTAACCCATGTAAATGAGTTACTACTCATTTTACCGTCCCACGGAGGGTAGAAGTCTGAGTCGACCTAGCTGGCAGGCTTCGCACCGAGATGGTTTACCTGCCCGCAGGCAGTCACCCATCACAGTACTAACCGGGCTTGGCATAGAGTAACTTTGTTTCAGCTGAAACGCGTTACCAACTACGCCACACCACCAGCCACTGAATAGCGTGTGTTACTTTGTAAAAAGTATCAGAACAGAGTACCAGCTGAGGTCTAGCAGTAGTATGCTTGTTACAGTAGTACCATATCAGCAGTAGTAGTAAGATACGTGAATCATAGATTGACTGAAAGACAGCCTGTGTCAGTACAGTGAGGTTTTACATGAATAACTTGCTAGTGTTGGTCCAGCATTACACAAAGCACTTTCAGACAGTAGTCATCATCATCATCATCATTTCTGGCAAGCATCACTAAGAGTGCGTAGCGCCGAACGTAGACATCAATCTCCAGAGTGGACGGTTCTGAGCCAAGTCAACTGCATCGTCCATGTTTAGGTCGCTGGATTTCAGATCCTGTTGAATGGTTTCATCCATATAATACTAGGACGTCCCAGTGGTCTCGTCCAGTTTCCTGCGGAGGAAACTGTTAAGATCTGTTTTGCAACTGTTTCATCAGGCATTCGTGCAATGTGTCCGAACAGGGACAGGCGCCTTGACTGGAATATGGCTGAGAGATGGGGTTGCTTGGTTAACCTTCTGAATTCATCGTTGCGCACATGCTGGTGCCAATTGATTTCTAGCAGCATTCTCAGACACCACTGATCAAGTGCAGTAGTAGTCGTAGTTATTGGCAGTAGTTGTAGTAGCAAAATGGTTGATGGTTTGTGGATTGTTTTTACCAGTGCGGTGAAGTTGTACATGGACACGTTGGTAGCGTGGGTTCGGCGATACATCAAGCACTCCCCACACAGTAGTCGACCCGACGTCAAACGTCATGGACCATTCTACTCAGCCTGTCAAGCTGTATTCTATGTCTTTGTTTACCGACACGAGGACATACTTCATACGTACGGTGAGCAACTCAGTGTAGCAGTAACAGCAGTAACTTGTCGATATTTAGTCCAGTCTTGTTTGTTGTGTCTACCATCTGACTCATCATGTCTTGTTAGAATCATATTATTTTACCTCGGGCTAATTCATCCTATAATCGAATAGTTTTGCACCTTTTATATCTTCGTTGCCCATATAATCTAACCATTTACAAGGCTACTGTTGTGTGCGTATGCATTGTTTTGTGCTAAATTGTACTTCAATTAAGTTTTACAGTACTTAGTTTTTCTACTTTAGAATTTTAACAAGAAATTTGAACTAATGCTCACGGGACGTGCAAAAGCCTATAGCAGTTCCTGTTTGCAAACTGTCAGTTTATCTCCAGCCATTTCGCCACAACTTTTACAGGGGTACCGCTCTTTGATGCTCTCATGCGCAGGTTTCCTTGAACCTAGAAAATCGAGACTTCGACAGTCAAAATCTACGATCAATGCTGAAAATTTCATATGCAGCGTGTCCATGTCTATCTCAATTGGTTTCGGCGCATTTTGCTCTTGCAATGTGTCTCGCAGCTCGAAAACGCCAAAAAATCCATAAACCCTTTATTATGGCGTTCAAGGTCATTCAGGGTCATTGAATTGGGCGCCAATCGAGAGCCAGTGTACAACTTCCTATTAGTGATTAATTGTAACCTAGGCCCTATCTCGCACCGTTACTGAGATACAGCGACTTATTGGCCAAAATTCGCAAATTTTGCCCACCCCCTCTCATTTAGCGCCCTCGTTCAGGGTGACCCTCTTCGAATTTATGAAAAAGCTTTACGGTTCCTGAAACTAGAGTCTTCCAGGCAGCTGACAGTGAAGATTTGGTGATCCTAGCTTGGACCGTTTTTGCCTGATCCACCCATGTGACAGATGGACAGATGGACAGAATTGCGATGGCTAAGACGCGCTGAAAGCAGTAGCTGCTTTCACGCATAAAAACCTTTAAACAGTTGTGGAGCCGTTGTCCTTTGGTAATATTGTCAGTGGCTGCTGTGATGACTGATTTCACAATATCAAGAAATCAACCTAACTGCCTCCGTGAACTGTTGACCTCTTATGCTTAGCATTCTGACAGTTTACATCCTTTAGTCGTGATTTTGTTCTACCTGCATGTGACACTAATCTTCATAGATAGTTGTCTTTTGTTCGGTCTTTCTTTGATTTTATATAGTTTTTTTTAAATTACTTGTTTTTTTCTTTGTCATTTTTGTAATGTTTATTTCAATGCTAATGTGCACATGTCGCATTTCATTCTTAAAATACGGTGTTATTGTGTTAAATTAGAACAAGTGAATATTTAACTGTTATACTTATTACATTCTATCATTTCAGCCATTGATGAATTTTTTTTTAGTTTGTGTCCTCCAATAGACAGCATTATCACATTGATATCTGTCTGGAGGATAACAAGGAAGATTATTAGAACTGCCATTATGTTAATTACACATGCATGCGTATAATGGAGTTCTTACAATTTTAGGTTTAGCTCGTTATTTTGTGTTTTGTGTTTCTGTAAAGGTTAAACTTTCTGTTCCTTTATTGTAAAGAACTTAACATTCTATTACTGTGTGTTTGTGTGCATTCCGCCTGGAAAGGTCGTCCCCAAAATGACCTATACTGTGTCGGGTGGGACGTTAAACCCTACTAGCTCACTCACTCACGCATCAATGTGAAGCAAAATCTATTTATGTGCTGCTGGTTTATAAACATATTATTTGTTTTTAATTGTTGGTTGGTCTTTTGTAAGAACCATTCACGTAATGCTATTTTTCTACTGATTAATTAGAGATTGGCCTGTGTCTGCATACAGGGATAAAGTACTGTGAAGGTCTGTATCTTGGCAGCATAGTGACAAGCTGGTTAAACCCACTGCGTGTCTGTTTACCACACGTTGCCACAATGTTTGCATCTGTTGTCAGGTCAGAACTTTATGCTTCTAGACTGATTCTTGTGTTTTAGCTGATGAGATTGTAGAAAAAAATGGTTTGTAATCTTGGCAGAGGTTTGCATTCTGTCATGTATTAAAGTACTAAGAGCTTGTATTAGACTACCGGATATAACTAGTCATTTGTCATTATGGAAAATTCGGGGACAGTTCAGTAGTTCGAAGGGGCAGTAGTTCGAATTTTCTCAGCAGTTTCACATTGACAGACGTTATTATGCTTTATATTGTCGTTCAACAGGGGGCGACAATGTCATGTGCAATGCAGCACGATTTTGCACTTAATATTAAAATTACGGTTATTGATTACAGTTAGGGTTAGGGTTTCGGTTATGGTTATCGTTTTTTAAACATTTGTGTGACAATAATGCACACCACAAGTTAGCATACAATATAGGTAATAAGTTCGACGCTAGTGGACGTAACTACATTGTGTTAAGAAAAAACACACCTTTGAACTTTCTTTTATATCTCCATGGAAATGTTTAGGTTTCCACAAAATTTTCAAGGAGTATTTAGGAGGAAACTAGTATTCCATCGGTGTGAAAGTCATTGTTTAGATATTTTTGCTTCCGATGACGTCATGCTGACGTCATATTTTCGTGTTTGTAAATTATGGGTTTTACTGTTAAAGAGGTGTAAATGTTTGTGAGTCAGCATGAGTTATGGAGTCACAGGTTTGTGCAAGATGTTTCTGGACAATGGACAGAAAATTGAATATTGATGGAATGAAACTTTTAAATAAACTTGAAATACGTTCTGTGGAACGAGGTATCTATTTCATTGCCACGTTATATAGCCTAGCAGCTGTGTATAACGGGAGTAGGTGCAAACAGGGCGCAGTTATCTTTTACGGGGGCTGAGTTGTAGTCGATTTTGTCCCAAAATTCATTGCCATGGCAACAGGAGTTGGCAGGCGAGAAATTTAAATGACACCATCGGATAGCCTGGATCGGAAAATAGGGGGGTTGGTGCAAACAGCGCGCAATGTCCTTCACAGGGGCCGACTTTGCAATCTCCATTGGCTGTAATGCAAAATTTTGCAACTTCTGAATGGTTGCTATGGCAACAGGAGTCGTTAGGGGGTAAATTTAAGTGACGCCGTTAGATTGCTCGACCTCAAAAATAGTGGGGTAGGTAAACACTGAGCGCAATTATCTTTTACAGGGACCAAGTTATACCGCTTTGAAGTCACCACAGGCCGTAATGCAAATTTTTAAAAATTGGGGTAAAATAGGGGAAGGAGTTATCAGATTTTTATCCCAAACAAACTCGATCTCACTTTTCTTGCCTGGAATCACTGTGCAAAATTTCATCAAAATCGAATAAAAATTGGGCCGTAGGAGTGTTTACAGACAGGTTGACAGAATGACAGACAGACACAAGTGATTTTATTATCTGTCCCATGCTATGCTATAGCAGTGGGACAGATAAAAATTTATGTGTCTGGCAGTGTCAAGCCATTTGACTGATAGTGGGCCAGTGGTCAGCCACGCAGTGATGCAGTGCACGTACGCCTGCCAACATCAACAAAGTTGAGAATCTTGCACTCAGTCAAGGAGATAAACCACGGAAACAGTTCACAATGGAAAATTGCATGACGGATTAACATATTTTTGGGTTTAGTCATCACAGTGATCAGTTTATGTGCCAAATGTCTCCCTTTAGCGGTAAAACCCATAATTTACAAACACAACAGTGTGACGTCAGGATTACATCATTGGTTGCAAAGAATATTTAACTTTTGTACTGATGGAATACTAGTTTCCTTCTAAGCATTCTCTGAAAATTTATGTGTTAGTTTAAACATTTTCCGCGGAAATATAAAAGAAAACATAAGGGTGTGGTTTTATTAAACACAGTGTACAAAACTTGCCAACTGGCTATCTAGTGATGGTCTACTTCGTAGGCCTGAGGAGTTAGTTGGTCAACTGGCGATCCATGAAGCTACGGCCGAGGTCGTCAGTCACTCAGCTGTCACTGTTCCAACCACAAGATCACGGCAGCTGTCGGACTGGTGTCTCTTCGGACTACTGACCTATAATTGAAAATTCTTCTGCACTTTGTGTATCGTGCAATACAAAATACATAAATTCAGGGCCATAGTTTACATGTGACTGTCATACTTTCAGTCAGTTTCAGTTATTCTGCTCAGTGGGTATTAATACATCTTAAGTTGTCAGCTTTTGTGTAATCCATATGTAATTTATCAATTTTAGCTGTAAAAGTGGAGAAAAATATGCGAGAACACTGTCTACTTACAGATGACAAAATGAAGTGTTTGTAGTTTTGATTTTGTGACGTTTGCTTGCTGTTTTTCAATATTGTTTCAAGAAATAGTTGTTTATTTTTGTCTTTTCAAGTGATCTGTGTTGTTTTTTTGTTGTAATTCATGCTGCCCATTGTCATAATAAGTGATTACTGGATTCACTAACAGATAGATTTATTGCTTGCTGTCTGTGTGTGTTTAGAAACAATCGTATAGCGTACTGTGACACGGTGCTGGACAGAAACCGGCGATGTCGTTTGCCGGAGACTGACAGCAGTATTGATCACAGCTGCGAGGAAACTCGGAGTGATGGTCTTGATACTTACTTTCCATTTGAGCTGTACAACCTACCAGAGTGAGTTTTCTTTTGACAAATAGTTCAGTTCTGCTGATTCACGATGCTGTTTGTTGATTCTCATGTAGGCTGTTAAGAGGAAATCAAGCTGCTGCATGAGTAATTTGTGTCATTGTGCTAAATCTTCAGTGCAGCTGCTTTTTTTCACTCATTAACAAGTTAACTGGAAAGCTGTAGTTCAGTGTTTTTCAACCTTTTTGATGCAGCGGAACCCCACACAAGCGTGAAGATCACTCACGGAATCCCATGCATTGATCTGTGAGTCCAGAGATGTGCGCGAGGTTGAAGCTACAGGGTGTCTATGGACTCATTTCTCTAGCAGGACAGAGCCCCCATTGGGACAACAAAAAAGACAAGATATTATGAAACTTGACCACATTAGTATGCAGCAGTATTGTATTTAACCAAACACGACGGGCGAGGTGGTCGTCGACGGCCACTTAGCTCCCGCCACCAATCCAGAAAATTTGTCACGTGGACGCCCGAGGACATATGCTTACGCATTTTTTTCCTTAGCAGAGTGATCAAAGAATTGAATTGACTAAGTAAATAATCAAACAATTTAGTAATTATAATCTTAATTAATACTTTTTTTCTTACTCATTTCTGATAAAGCACTAATCCTCGGAATTGAGTAATTGCATAGGGGGCCTACGTTACAATATAGGCTTACAATGCAGGTATGGCAAAATTACTATGAACAAACATGATTCAACACAGTTACACAGTAGGTCTATGCAAAAATAGACGCGAAGAAGCGCAATTTTGAACAAAGGGTTCGGTGCTGATTTTCTACGACTTTGTCTGGCGTAAGATTATTTTTACTGGTGCTATGGAACCCCTAGCAGATGCTCGCGGAACCCTTGGGTTCCGCAGAACCCCAGTTGAAAATCACTGCTGTAGTTTGTGATTGCATTAACGTGTTTTGACTTCTGTGTAAAACTTTAGCTCCGTCAGCTCTGTTGAATGATAAATGTCCGAATGATCAACTGATATATGCTGCTTTCTTAACAGATCTGCTCACTTTGTTGAAGACAAATTTCGTCGAGTTGAAGATTTGTTGGATACTTCCCATCATACTGATGACACAAGTTTCAGGGTATGAACTTTGTTTCCGTTTCCCCTTTTCTTTTGCTACTATGAGACGATTTTTGTAGAAGGTGCTGTCATATATTTTTGCTGCAAACATTTTCGAAATTAGTGTTTTTTACTGGCTTACAGCCAGTACATTTGAAAGTAAGCTCAAGTCTTCTCTGTACAGCCATGCTTTCCTGCAGTGACACGTAACATGCCCACACTTCTAATTCTTCACTATACCGGGTGGCGCAAAAAAAATGTCCTGAACATTTACATGCATTATTCAGCCGAGTGGTCGAAATGAATCAGTACAAAACATATATGTAACGACCAAACATCTCTGAATATGTGTAGGAATTTTCGCGTAATACACTTTTGTATTAGCCGTGATACAAACAAAATAGCGTCACACGCCATAAAGCAATTTTTGCAAGCGGCTCATCATTTGCGTTGCCGCTTATACGCAGGCTATGCCAAAACGTCACAGTAGGCCGAATCACCAGTCAAATGATCAGCAGAAAATGTGCTGATTAGGTCCTCCATTCTCCTTTGCCACTGCTGCTAGCTGCTTTTTCCACTGCAATATGGCTTTTCTGATTCTGGCTGTCTGATGTCGACGTCATGCTGTGTGTCTGTGACAACATTCTGAAGATCTTTGAGGTTCGCAAATGGCTCATGCTTTCCTTCATAGACAAGTTCTTGCAAGATATCCCAAAATGAATATTGTATTGGGATTCAAATCTGTTGAATGGCTGTTCAGTCTTGTGAGCTGATGAAATCTGGCATGTTGTGTGGAAGAAAATTTAGAGTTGCTTTGATGCGTTGTGATGTAACGTTGACTTTACATAATTGGATTTTTAACTTGTCTTACGTCATTAAGCGGCATTCAGTGGTGTCATTAGTGAAGTCACTGAAATTTATAACTGAGTAAGAGTACACATTAGTCGACAAATGCGCGAAGGGAAATTTATCTCCATAAAGTATACACGCCGTTATATTTACACAAATTTTGGGATGTTTTTTAGCACCACCCGGTACTATGAATGACATAACGTGTGTTGTAAACCGTGTTATAATAATAATAATAATAACAAGAAGTCAGGGACGGATTAAGACCAAATCGGGCAGGATGCTATTATTTAAAAAGCCCTATTTATTTTGGGCATTTAAAACCGACCAAGGGTCTCAACCCCCTCCCCCCTCTTTCCCCTGCAACATAACCAGGCCCCTATAATAACAAAACCACTTCGAACAATCAGTGGCATCATTTCAGTAAATTCTTGGATCTACCTCTCTTCCCCATTTCTTCCTCTTCTCTCTTTTTTCTTTTCATGCCCCTTTTCTCTTTCTTTCTTTCTTTTCCCCTTTCTTTCCTTCCCTTTAGAAGTAGGCTCCTTTAAATTCCGTGAATGGGTCTTGAGGACCGTTGTAAGCTCTTGAGCGGGGTCTGGGGCAGAGCCGAATTTGGTGCATTTCACTTAAAATGTGACATCTGGTGGCAACAATTTGACTGATTTTACTGAGAATCTACTGACCGAATTTTGTGCATTTTACGTAGTAAAGTTCAATCCCCTAGACACCGTACAATATAAATGTCAAATCTAAACAAATTTAAATATAATTTTGTACGATTATTTCCCAATAAATTACTTTATCACCAAATTTTGTTCAAAAATATTATTTTAGAGCAGAGTTATTAATTGTTGAATTTCTATAACAGAATATCTTCATTGTCAATACGGTGTTACATAAGTAAACCCTGCAGTTACTATACAATTTTGTAACTTTAACAAAAAACACCCGATTTCAGCAAAATTATGCGTCAATAATATTGGCGATCAAAGTGCCAAATTTCAGTTAAATCTGCTGAAGCAAACAATAGTTACAGTGCTTTATTTGAGGTGACCCCAAAACACTTCAGTTTCAGGTTTTTGTGGATTACGTCCGCACAAGATCTGAAACTAGTGTTTCGAGGTGACTTCACAAAAGTTGCTGTAACTGTTGTTTGCTTTGGCAGATTAACTTGAAATGTTGCACTTTGATTGGCAATAAATAATGCATTGTTGATACGGAATGTTGCCAGAATCGGGTGTTTTTTGTTGGAGTTACGAAAATGTACATTAACTGCAGGGTTTACTTATGTAATGCCATATTGGTAATGGTAATATTTTGTTATCGATAATCAATAATTCGTAACTCCGTGCAGAAATGATATTTTAAAGTGAAATTTGGTGGTTTTTTTAGTAAATTATTGGGGATTAATCATACAAAATGTTATTTGAATTCGTTTAGATTTGACATTTTTATTGTATGATGTCTAGGGGGTTACTTTTTTTCCGGATACAGTTTAGATGCAGTTTATAAGGACTAATTCGGACCAAAATAAGAGATATGCATCGTCGGCGGGTGATAGTTGACTTTGCGCAAATTCACAAGCTTAAATTGCGAGTGTCGCTCGCTCAGTGCAAGTCACTTGGCAGGCCTGCTTGATCACGTCGATCTTACAAGCATGGACGTAGCCAGAAATTTGTCTTTGGGGCACTCCCAAGCCCCCTCCCCTTTTCACTTATTTCTTTCTCTTTTTTCTTTTTATTTCATTTTCTTTAATGTCAAATGTTTTCTTTTTCCTCCTCCTCAAATCCGCGTAGGGGATCTGGAGTAGAGTTGTAAGCTACCTCAACGGGGCCCGGGCCGGAGTTCCGGTTGCAACCGCATTTTAAGCAGTTTGAGCTTTCAAAAATGCATCTCATGGCAACATTTTAAGTCGTTTATGTACAGCGAAAATGGCTGTTACAAAAATGTTTCGTCCTTCTGTGGCCATGGGCCTATTTTACACATGGTCCAGATGCTGCAGCATCCTCGGCACCCACCTTAATTCGGCACTGCAAGAAGTACATCCAGAAAATGGTCCGGTAAAGCATTGTAATGTAAACCGAGTAGTTACATCATCTAAACCTGCTGTTACAGCTATTCAACCTTGAACTAGCTCTGCTTCTAATTTGTTGATTTTGTTAAGTTTATCAGTGCGAATACATTGACTACTGAATAGTTGCTGTCTGATATCTGCAGGAAGAAGAATTGTATCTTGATGCATCAGAACAGTTCGTAAATGAAGCCACAAACGATCTTAAACTTTATGACACTTTCCCCGAAGTAATTTTACATGAGTCTTTACAGATGGAAAGCGTGTCTAACTGATGAACATTTTGCATGTCTGCTACACAGTGTCAAAGTGACATCTCTTTTAACATCTTGCTTTAATCACAGAAAGGACATTTTTCTGTGTTTGGCACAGAGATAAAAAAAATAATTTGTCCTGCTGACTGTTCTAAAAACAATACAGTTATAGTTTAGGTTGTTGTTGTACATAACTTCAGCTTGTCCTTAGTATTAAAGTGCACTGGCAGTAGCCATTTATTTGTGTCAAAAATTCTCGACGCATTTTCGGTGGATACATGCTGTAGTTGGTTTTGATAAGTCTTGGGGAGATCATGCTTATCCATTATCACACATAAATTGTTTTGTTTCTTCATACCATAAAGACTGTTTAGTGTTTATGTTTGTAGATGTTGTGATACTCATGTATATACTGTATTATTCGCACAATGTTGCCAGGGTGATTTTTCAGTCACTGTATTCTGTTGCATAAAGACTCATAGTGAGAGGCCGAGGCGTCATTAAGATCGCGTGCTGCATCGATTTCTTATTAGTTCCAGTGAAGTAGTTTTTATATTTTAAGTGAGTCCAGTGTTGGGTCTGAAAATTTTTGAGGGAGGGGCCATCTAGGCTTGAAGGATTGAGAAATTGAGGCAAGAAGAGCCGAGAAATCCCTACCGGATGTACATCTAACTGACCCAGATTATGCTCTGATTTAGATATTTCTGCAGCAGCTGTTGCAGCAAATATGAATAAATTATATGTATAATTATCAATGAACTATGTATAAGAATTAATAATACAGTTGAGATGTTCATGGTGTTAAGATATTCATTTTGTCTTTCGTCTTTTTCAAGTTTTGGTTGTGTTTCGTTATATGTTTTTGCAATTACAGCTGCTGAGATTTTGACATTGAAAGTCTCAATTGTTGCATTTGCTTATTGTTTGTTAAAACTGGCTTATAAATGCTGATGTTGTTGTGTCATTTTTATGCCCAGTCTTCCGAAAATTGAATCAGCTTAGACATTCTAGTGATTGGCGTCAGAGATCTTGTGAAACGCACTGATAGGAATGTTTGTCCAAGAAGTGATGATCTGCATGTGATAATCATCATTGGGCTTAATTGCCTCAATACACGCTGCAGTCTGATTCTTCAATGGTCAACTGATGTCATTCTGACCTCAGTGGACCATCCTCATTCTTGTTGCTTACCCCTGCACTATCCAATGGGTGCGGTTAACTTTGTCAGATATTTTAGGCTGAGAGCTGAGACAGAAGCTTTGTCTCAGACTAAAGCAATGACCAAATTTTGCATGTTGTGTATCTTAGACTTTTTCTAAGACTTTACTTATACTAAGTCTTAGCAAAACTTGACCTCACCCAATGTCTATGCCTGGTGTTATTCTTTGTCCACAGAATCTGAAACCAACTATTCGATTTTGGCTGTCTTTGATTTTGAGTCCAGATTTGTGTCTAAACGACTATCCTTCAACCGGCAGCATGATCATTTATAGGTCATATGGGTTATGTGGTAGTCGGTTAATAAAACAATACACATGGAGCTACCCCGGCACTATCTGAACTGACGTGTCCCATGTCTTGCAACATTTGCAGTGCGGCTTATGGTGTGCATTTGATATCATTGACGGTCAGTTTATAATAACAAGAAGCACAGCTGTCGCTACGGATTCCTGAGAAATGGCGACTATAATAGGTTGAAACTTTGCATTGAAAACTGTGGCCAAACTGCTGCACCATGATATAGTTACACTGTACTGTCAATGACAGCCTGTAACAAGTCTCCATCGCCGCATCAAAGGCACCACTGCTGACTCCTTACGACTTGCAATTTAGCCACAATACATTTCGTGAAAGACAAGACGACAGCGCAGTGGTCGGCCCAATAAACCAGAAATTCTGAATCTAGAGAGCAACTGTAGTGTGATGAGAAGCTGGCAATAGTATGCAGTAGACATGACAACTATTATCGATATTATGATAAGAAGCCCATCTGTCGTTAGGGGAGGTAGCGACCGTACTGCCTTTATCAGAAGGCCAGCCTCTGACTTCCACCCGTGGAACGAACGGTTTCCGAGAGTGACCGAAGTTGCGTACACGCTATGGTGACGCTGCTATATCAAACGCTGTAATGAACGCCGGGATACGATACGGTAATTCGGCACACGTGGTGATGGCTAGTGATTGCAATCACGGGATTTGGGATTGAGAAATTCGTAATCCTAGGATCCCGTTTCAGGATTAGACTTTTAGATTGGTTATCATTTTGGTATTCCCAATTAACTTATTTCATGCATAAGCTGTTGTGTAGGACCCTGCGGAAGGTATATCCGAACTGTACGGAGTGAAGATGACGTATACACAGTCAAAATACGAATTACAGTACGCACCACGGAGCTAGTACTCTGGCGCTCATGAAATATTTTATTCATCACATGCACAGCTAAAATTCTTTTTGACATGCAAAAAAGTACAATTTTGACGATTTTTTGTAATCCAAAATCTCGGGATTGGGTGGGACGCCGCCAATCATTGCAATCCCTAGTGATGGCTGCAGTCAGAAATTTTACATGTAAAATTGCGGCTAATCTGATGTAGCTGCATGCATACCGTTAATTACTGTTGAAAGCCTATGGAAACATGTTATCGCCTTATTTAACGGTACCATCGTTGACCCCATACGACATACGATTTAGCCACAATATATTATATGCGTTACAGACCAGCTCCGTGGTTACAGACGAACAGATGACACACATCTTATGCGACATTTAGTTGGACCGTTGATAACCGGATGTTGAAATAGTTTGTTTTGTTTATGAGAATGATCGCAACATCGGAATAAAACAAGTTTTTTGTATCTTAAACTATATCTAGATCGTTTCTGTTGTTTTTAATGGTATATTCTTAACTTGTGAGCAGACAGACATTTTTTTTCTGCCAGTTATATCGCTGTGATTGGATCTTGTCACCTGATCGTTTTGCTGCACCTTGATTTGATGCTCGGTGTTATTGTCAGTGTAAATCTGCACTGACAAGTGACTGATTTTTAGGCTATTGTCAGGGTGGGCCGCATTATCAGTGCGGGCATAGTGTGCCTCCAGTGTTTAAACGGTGACATCAAATGCAGCCTGCCCGCCCTACACAAGCGTTTGCACGTGCTGCATTAACAGCCAACATTGTAAAGAACAGTGAACTGTTGCAATAAGGAGGAAAAAAGAATAATTTACTGCAAATGCAACTAACTGCACAAGATAGAATTTCTAACTCAGTCTCTAACAACATAAAATACAAAGGTGCCTGTCATGGTTGCATTATTCATGTGTCGACATTTCTTGAAAACCTAGGGGGTACTTCTTCTGCACAGGCTGCGAGTAACGCACATTGAATGACAGTATAGAAATATCAGTGTCGGATTTGCAATTGACTCGTCTAGTGTTTTTTTGGTGCTGCATTTTAGTCGTCAATGTGGTGCAATGAATTAGATTTATTTCTGTTTTTTTTTAAACTTGTTTTTTTCAGTATGTATACAAGTAATTAAAATATGTCGATTGTGGTTTATTTTTCTCACCTTATATTCTGGTTGTATTCTACAGGCTTTTTATCTATAAATAGCCTACTTGTATTAAAGCTGGGTGACATAGTATACTTGCAAATAGGATAGGAATTTCTTTATATGGTAGATCGGTTACTTGTATTTTTAATACTTACTAAGCTACACAAAGGATAGCAGACGTTGACGGCGGAGTTCAATAGCAATAGGAAGCAATAGCAATGTACACCTGAATATGACGCTGTGCGCCATGGCTACACAAAGGAGTGCTTTAATAACATAGTCATACTGACAGTGGCCTCAGAATGATCCATTTGTCAGTGCAGATCCATACTGACAAAATACTAGAAATCAGTCACTTGTCAGTGCAGATGTACGCTAACAATAACATTTACGTGATTCGATGGTGATGGATCTATGCAGGAATAATCTCAGTTTCTAACTATCGCTTGTTACCATTACTGTGATGAGGACACAATGGCATGGCCACGTCTGCTGCTGCATCTAGTACAGTTCTTGCTTGTGACACTCACGAATGCCCAACAGTTTGGTAAGTGTGAAACTGAGATTTTCTTTCATTGAACTGCATTGTTATTTTCAGTAATTTGCATGGCTTTTCGTTTGCAGCATAAAAAGCCTGGAGCAGGTTGTGAGAGTATAATTTTTTAATGTTAGAAGAACACAGACCCAGTTTAGGCAACATCGATTTACGTGCCTTCTCCATTTGTGGTCCAAACATCTGGAACCAGATCTCTCATCACATCAGGATTCAGGAACAATGATTTTACTCTCTGTTTTCGTAAAGCTTTCAAGAATCACCTGTTTGCCAACTGACATTGTAATGCACTAGTGTTGTTAGACGGTTTCACGCTGGTCGACGTCGGTAGGTTTCGGTTTTGTTTTGGGGAAAAACCGCAGTTTCGGTTCTGTACAGTTCGGTTTTCTGACTAGCACCAAAATCAGGGCGGACATGCAATGATAACGCACCTGCCAGGGGCGCTTTGCCGCTCACGACTAGACACTGCCAGAGCAAACTCCGTGGGTGGGCGGGCGACGAATCATTGCTGAGAGGGAGAGAGAGAAAGGCGAGGTGCTTACTAACGATGGTTCAATGTGGATGCACCGCTGCAGACTGTGCGGCAAGAGACATACTTCAAACGACACATGCAGATACATGCACCTTGTCATGTGGTCGGTCTGTCGCCAAGCGGACAATACATGACATCAACCACAGAGTTATAAACCTGCAAACTAATTTCCTAAATAAGAAAGTATCGGTAAGTAAAATGTGAATTTATATAGCGCATAACGTTAAAATTAACTACTAACGTGTACCTGCATGCATCATGACAACATGCACGTGTGGTCTACAATGTTTGATCTTCAGCGGCTGTAACTTGCCAAATGATGGCAACAGTAAGATGGGAAACTGCATGGACTAAGCGAGTCATATCAGGACGTTTCACCCACTAGGATGCTTCGCCCCGTGGACGTTGTATTCTTGGTCCAATTCCATCTGTTTTTGCCATCATGCACAATTTTACATTGCGCAAAATATACAAGGGCGAAACGTCAAAGGAGCAAAAAACGTCCGTAAGTTGAGCGCAGCAGGCAATGATAACGTGCAGTGATAACACCGACCGCATGACCGACTGAGTGGGTGGTAGACGTTTATCGTGTAGGGCCTGTAGGCTTACACAGGCTGGTAGATCAGGGACAGAGAGAGACAAAGGAGAGGGCGACAAGTGCAGAAATGTGCAGACACAATCAGCCGGTTAGCAAGGAGAGATGCAGGACGACGACCGTAGTGAAGGCATCGTTTGTGGAGATTACTGCTGCCCTCGAGCATGTTATAGATTATTGGAATGCTGAGCATAGGAGGCAATTTCACGGCACAGTGCGCAAACCTATACAGCCGTATAAAGGTAGACTAAATTTATGCAGTTTGAGTGTATTTAGCAAACACCGATTCTCTCAAGTTCTTTGAGTGACAATGGCAGTCGCCGACGACCGTCTGCCTTCCTAGTAGCCACACTCCTCCATTCATTCAAGCCTCACCTTCCCCCTCACACACAGGATGCATCGCCGCTGGCAATCACAGCTAATAACACCTGCAGCGTGAGAGAAGCCGGGCGTCACTGTAGCATACTATTAGGCCTAACATTCATCATACCAGACATTAGAGCTGTGCCGTTTACCAAAAAAAACCTCGAAACCGTCAATAGAGAGCCTAAAACTGCGGTTTCGATAGGGTTCAATATTGCTAAAAAAAACCACGGTTTCCGTGCCAATTTTGATAACTATAACAACACTATAATGTGCTATTGATTCTGGTGCGCTATTCCAGAGGTCCACTATTTCGAAGGTCTGCTATTCCGAAAGTCTACTATTCCCTAAGGCTGACCCTGACCCTAACCCTAACCCTAATCCTAACCTTAACCCAAACGTTAGCACTGTGGCACAATGGACTTTCGGATTAGTGGACCTTCGGAATAGTGGACTTTCGGAATAACGGGCCCGTACTGCACTATTCGCCTAACTGTTGTAGATAGTTCGCTATAGCATTAATCATTATGATTATGATCATAATTGATGATGCACAGATCCATAAACTGTTTAAGATACTGTAATGATGTAATAAATGATCATGTATGTATCTATTTCTGTATTAATTTAACAAGCTTATAAGATGCAAAAATGAAAGATCTAGTTAGTACTGTAAAAAAATTGTTCAACTTTAGTTATTTGCATATAGTAATTGATGACAACCAATACTATAGTGAAAGTGAGTACAAAATTTTGTCATACACTTCTTGCGTGTTCATTTTCTGTTTGATGACTTTTGACGAGAAGCCATAGGTGCAGTTCACTGGTACTGGCAGTGCTGAGTGCATAATGCTATAAGTCATGACATTGGTGAATGCTGATAATATTGAAGTGAAGTCTTTCTTTTGGCAAAAGGAATTAGTTCTTGGGCTAATGCTAAATATTACAGAAACTTTTGCATTTTAGTTTATACTGGTTTATTTGTGAATTTGTGCTAACTTTAAATAGATCAACTTTAGTTTAGCAGTTGTGCTCAGTTGTCATATTTTTAAACTAACTTAAAAATTGTGAACTTGTTGCTGTGACAGAGTTACCGCCAACATCGTTCATCAGTCAGCCGTACAGCACAAGTGCAACTGTAGATAGCCCTGGCAATAGGAGGGTTCTTCGCTGCCATGCGTCCGGCTCACCAAGTCCTGTCTATCAGTGGTTGAAGGATGACCGTCCTCTGTCTTCTACCAACACGTCTGCTATAGCATTTGTGATTCAACGCATCCAGCGCTCTGACGCTGGTAGCTATGAGTGCGTTGCCAGCAATCGTCATGGATCACTGCTCAGCATTGCAGCTCAAGTTAACGTTGCCTGTAAGTCATTTGCTCCCTGTTTGGCATGCATTAACTTACTTACAGCTATACTATTATGATGACTTGTCAGTTACTGCTAAATATGGCATTAGATGTTTTTAAAATGTTTTTGCTCACAACATTAAGATGTCTATGTCAAGGACGTTTTGCTACGTCTTTGTGTAGGCTATTAATATGTTCTAACTGGTAAGTCACAATGCTCTGGTTTTAGATAATTTTATGTTTAACCAAATGCTTGCAAAACTGTTGCTAGCTTTTATGTTTTGTGTACAGTTTTTGTTGTTTTTTTAAATGTGGGATATAAAAAGTGAAGAGAAGGATATGAGATCAGTGTAATATTGAGGACCGACCGACCGATTGACGACCGACCTCTGTTTCTGGAAGAGCCTTTCTGTAAGAAATTCAAACGGCCATATCTCCATAACACTGCTAGATAGACGCATGGTCACAATGGACCACCCATAGGAAGTCAACTGCCGGGAGTCAAATGGTCACGTGACCAATGACGTCACGTGACCCCAAAAGGTTAAGGTCGTGACCCCATTATTTTTGAGACGCCATATCTTCGTAATGGTGCCAGATAAACGAATGTGTTGAGGTATAACAAGACATATGGCAACTAGTGTCAGCGACCATTATTGGAAATTTTTTCCTCTCAGTTCCTAAAATCGGGCAATATTTTATGAACTTCGGGGAAACAATTTCACATAACGACCTCAACGCCAGTTGCTATTAGTAAAATATTAAACGGGTCTCAGTTAGACGCTGGGTCTCTAATACAAGCCGAAAGGAACGAAAAAGCTCTTAAAAGAATACAAAAGAAAATGATGTGTGCGAGGAGCACATTAAATTGGACACTGTCTAATAATATTTCTTGTCAGTGATACCAAACTTCGAGCAGATTAGCTGCCTTGCAAGACATCTTTGGGACACTAGTTAGTGCAGGGTTTGCTCTAGGTCAGAAATTAAAAGGCTTGCTGTACACCGTGTTTTCATAAAAGCAGTCAAAATTGTTTTTTTCATAACTTTGTTAAATTTTTACCAACTTTGATAATTTTTGGCACAAAGATTGCCAAGACAATAGAATTATGTAAGATGCACTCATTTTTCATTTCACCTAATTTATGTCAACGCACTACCATGTGAAACACAGATGCTCCAATTTTTCATTGCTGAGCTGTTGCCTCTAGTAAACGTTGTAACAACTTAATTAAGCACACAATAAGTGAAATGTACAACATTTGGCAGAATTGCAAGGTTGTATAACAACTCGCTTCCAAATTATCAGAGTCTGTGCCCAAAGTGTGCCCAGCATACACGGACACAATGGCTTAGATGCAACGCCACTGGCTGATAGCGGAATCATAGGTTGACTGATCAAACTGCATTCACTCATCGATTAGACTAGTGTTGTTACGGTTTCACACTGGTCGAGATCAGTTGGTTTCGTTTGGGTTTTGGGGAAAAACTGCGGTTTCAGTCGGTTTCGGGTTTTTGACCAGCACCAAAACCAGCTGCGGACGTATAGTGATGGTAACATGCAGGCCCACTGCTAAACGCAAACTAACTACGCGGATGGTCCAGCGATGGTGCTGATGAGGAGAGGGGGAAAGAGCAGACATGACAGACCCACAGTGCCCAGTGCCCGCTAATAATTAGTTCACGGGAGTGGAGGCACTACTGCAGATACAAGTTGTTATGGTTTCACGCTTGCCAGTTTGCCGTGGCTGGTCGATTTGACTGACGTGACGGGGCAAGCGGACAGCGTGGCATAAGGCTGAGGTAAACTTGCATTATTACTTCTCAGAACGAGTGAGCTAAGCCCCTCCCCTCCGTTCGTCGATCAGACAGAGGTAGGCAGACAGACAGACAGAGAGAGAAAGGGAGATCAAACAACACATGCAAAAACAGTGAAACACACACACGTGGTTGCTGCCTGTTGCCGTTGCTCACTTCTGTTGCGGGTAGCAGACGATTTGTACTATTGCGCAAGAGCTGGAGGCTGGGCCTGCTGCTTTTTATTGCCTACCTAGCCGTCAGTAGTCATATAATTAGACCAGGCTTGCGAACATATTCTTAGCATACATTGGCTACAGAAATTCTGCTTTATGGACATTTACTGTGTTTAAGTCTTCCATTTTGCTATCGTCTGAGTGATAAGAAGGAGCTGGAGCTTTAAACATGATCTACTCCTTCACCATGTATCACACATGGCCCACTACCCGCTCCCACCTCGCGTTGTGGTACGAATCGTCATATAATCTCTGTTGCAATAAATATTACATAATCGGTCACGCCGCCTTCCCGGCATCACCAGCAACACTGCGGTTGTAAGACGTTAAATAGTAACTCATGGACGCTCGACTCAGTCGACTGCTTTCCTAGACTCCTTCATTCAATCGTTTTAAGGCTCCCCTTTCCTTTCATACACTAAATGCAGCGCCACATGAGATCTCAGTTTGATCTGGGCGAGAACGCTGGCAGCCAAAGAAGCAGGCACGACGAGTCAATGCGCCACGGTCGTTTTGCCGCAGCATGCTGTTTAACGTTCACAGCACAGTCAAGATGCTAGAGTGGCGGCGTTCGGAAATTGAAAAACCGAAACCGTCAATGGAGAGCACAAAATTGTGGTTTCGGTAGGGTTTGATATTGCTAAAAAGTTGTGGTTCCGGTGCAGATTTCAATAACCGTAACAATACTAGATTACACATGTTTTAATCTTTTCTGTCAGCTATTCTGTTGTCTGCTATTTTTGCCATAAAATGTTTAATACCACAAAATTAATAAATCATGTGGCGCCCTCTGTCGAATTGATAATGCAAAGGTGAGCAATCGGATAATTACTGCAAAATGTAACAATTTGCCGCATCTGTGTTTCACATGGTAGTGCATTGACATAAATTAGTTGAGGTGGAAAATACGTCCATCTTACATAATTCTGTCGACTTGGCCATTTTCGTGCCAAAAATTATCAAAATCGGTGAAAATTTAACAAAATTATGACACAAACAATTTTGACTGTTTTTCTTAAACAAGGTGTATAACTGCTGCAGTTGCTCATATCTTATCTAAGCATTTCTTTTTGTTGTATGATGTTAAGCTCCCGAGAGTAAACTTTGTCTGCTAATGGTGACTGTGTCACTGGAATAGCAGTACATCTAGTTCATTAGATGGCAGCATGACAATGCTAACGTTTTAGGTTAGGAGCTTGCATTTGCACCCATGTGGCAATTTAACTTTGTGAAAAAGGAGGTTTGTGCAGTTTAAGTGCTTAGAGCATTTTACGCGCGAAAGCAGCTACTACTGCTTTCAGCACGTCTTAGCCATCGCAATTCTGTCTGTCCATCTGTCTGTCCGTCCGTCACATGGGTGGATCAGTCAAAAATGGTGCAAGCTAGGATCTCCAAATCTTCATCATCGGTGTCTGGAAGACTCTAGTTTCAGGAACTGTAAAGCTTTTCCATAAATTCGAAGGGGGTCACCCCAAACGAGGGCGCTAAACGAAAGGGGGTGGGCAAAATTGGCAATTTTTGGCCAATAAGTCGCTGTATCTCAGTAACGGTGCGAGATAGGGCCTAGGTTACTATTAATCACTAATAGGAAGTCGTACACTGGCTCTCGATTGGCGCCGAATTCAATGACC
>Ga0056128_1000498_pt1 | contig 35653 bp, 25 predicted proteins | sample WorMetLIZISLAND2_FD_71113 | JGI IMG/M metagenome (GOLD analysis project Ga0056128, IMG submission 71113) | Marine gutless worms symbiont microbial communities from Max Planck institute for Marine Microbiology, Germany - Olavius geniculatus... ...
TCTATGTTCCCGGGGTAAAGCTCCGCTACACTTCCCCGAGCGAGCACAGCGAGCGAGGGGAGCTCGGAGTAGAAGGCCTAGTGAATCGTGTTTTTCCTGGTCACCCGCTGGCCACGTGACGACGTGACTGTCCTGAGGCCAGTCTTGCATTGCTCTGACCAAATCTGATTGCAGTCTCATAAAACTGGCCAAATATTCTTAGTTCTGAAGTAGTAATGATGTTGTTTGTTCCAAACTGATATGTAATTGAGTAATTATTGTATCCAACTTTGCATTATATTATCATAGATTTTATTTGAAATTGTAATACTAATTTTAGCAGACGATGTAAACTGAAGGTAAGATCTGTTGCACACGATTCTTATTTTTTTAAGATTTTGCAAACTGTCAGGGCTTTGTATCTTATATCTGGGCATGATGAATTGATGATGATAATTTTCTGACTGTAAATTCTGTCACTTTGCAAGATTGTCATTCCAGTTAACACACAAATAAATAGTTTTTTGTGTCAATTTGACCACAGCATTATTTGCAGTAAAAAAATGTATGATCTGTTTTTATTATCTAGTAGTGTTATGTCAGGATTCGGGAATTGCTCTGAAAATCTTTGAGCTCGCATTGAAACGTTACGGAATGCAGGCCGAGTGTGTGTGGGAGTACATCAGTTTCATGGCTCGTCTTAATGGTAGTGATCTGCTTTATTGTCTTTTATATGCATTTTTGTTATCTTATAAACATTCATAGAAGTAGGAGTATATGCAGTTTTTATTAACTCATTATCTTGAGAACATTTTATGCATTGGTCATTCAATTTTTTTACATGTGCATTCATCATTTTAAGCATATTGCTTTGTCTGAGTAGCTTATTAGCTTGCCGGGATATGTCTTTTTGTCTCTCATCCTGAGTGATGTCAGCTGTGTGTTTGTTGTGGCTGGTACAGAGGACAATAACACAAGGGTCTTGTTTGAACGTGTACTTAGTCCCGGCTCGCTGCCTGTCGACAAGTCAAGGTCAGCCACGCAGTTTCATTTTCGTCAATGCAGACATCACATTGTGTCTTAGTAGTGTAACACTTAGGACATTGGACTAGCAATTGTGAGGTCATTGGTTCAACTCCCAGTCATGTCGCTATCAGATGATCAGTACTTTGATGAGTGATTGTCTGTGAACAAGGAAACCATCTCAACAAAAGATCAACTCAGCCTTCCATCCCATCATGTTCATCTTTGTTGAGTGACAGGTAGCACTGTCTGATCCCATATGGCAGGTGATGCTTTATGGCTCTGACGTGGGTACAGCCGTGCTGTTGTCATGTAGCAGAAGTAATTTTTAATTAGGCCTGTGATTTTTGTTGAATTTCTGTTAGCACACTGAATCACAATCCGTGTATCTGCATCTTCAAGTGCTTTGGTGCTGTATAAATGTCATCATGTTCATCATCGTTGTAGTCTTAGTTGTGGTTGATGGCGTGATTGAACGTGTTGTGTTCTGCATATTGTCAGAGATATATGGAACAAGTTTCTGGAGTTTGAGTCCAATGTCGGTGATCTCATGAGCATAGTGAAGGTTGAGAAAAGAAGAACACAAGTTCTTGGCAGTGTGAGTATTTCAGCTGTTTCTGTATAATTTGCCATTTTAATTTGGACAGCAGTATTAATTTCTCATTTATTTTGTGGATTTTTTTTCTAATTAAGCATTGATGCGATCTCATAATAACAGACCTGATTGCTGACTGCTACACTTTTACTTCTTGCAGTGTCTGTTTATGCTCAGAATCTCTTACTGCAACTAAAGTGATACTTTGCAAATGCGAAGTGAATAAGAACTCTGAAGAAGCTTCTGGAAATGGACAACTGTTGGCCGAGGGAAAACAGTTTTACGCATCCGAGAGTATAAAGAGTGGGTTGTTTAAACTTCTTGGAAGCGGTTTATGAAGCTGCAGTATTAAAACGTGATATTTTTGTACGCTGATTAGAGTGACTGCAGCCAAATGCAGTTGTTATTATTTTATGACTGGTTCGTGTGATGTGGCGGTTCATTGTTCTGCTATGTAGGAAGCAGATGGGAAGGAAACGGCATTGATCATTGATAGATACAAATACATTGACCTGTATCCATGCTCACAGGTTGAGCTCAAGTCACTCGGATACAGGGTAAGTGCAGGTTCTCTCCTATTTACAATGTTGCTTTGAAACGTTTGTGTCCAAATTGTTATATTACAGTACATACACTGCTGCAGCAGCTTTTTGGTTTTTGTTTATTATGCTTGTCTTCATCATATTTTCTTTCATATGGGCTGGATACTTTATCTTGGTAACTGTTAAAGCAAAACCTGAATTTCAAAGAAAGTGGCTATTGTATTGTATGCTGTTGTTTTGTGATAAACCATCTTTCATAACTTCGTTCACTGGTTTGAGTCTTTTTATCATACTTGTGCTTGCTGTTCTTGTGTAGGATTTATTTCAACAAAATCAAAATGTTCAGCCGTCACCGAATGTAGATGTCACAAAGAGTATGCCTGAAGCAGAAGTTGAGAGCCACTTGTCAAAGCTGCCAAGACCAGATATTACACAAATGCTGCCATTTAAGCCAAAAATACTCGTCCGTAAGTTTGCTTACTGCACTGATTTATTTACCATTTCATATTTTGTTTGTGTCTGCTATTGAAAACAGGTACACACCTAACTAGCTCATTCTCCTGAGTTCTGTCATATTGATGTCATATCTGTGCAGTGCAGCCTAGTGCGTAGCTGTTGTCACAGTTATTAGATAACGGTTTAAAGGTTGACTGTAACTCTTAATGATAATAATCCATCACCGAGGTACACTCCTGCAACTGAACTGAACTGATATTTTAGTTCATTTCATTTCTCATGCTTTGTATGCCTTAAGATGAGCTCTGCAGGTCCGGAGACTGAAAGGTGATGTGTGTGTGCATGTGTAGCGGCTGATGCTCACCCAGTGCCTGGCGGAGTTTTTCCTCCACCACCCGCTGCTGTGGATCTTCTTCTCAAACTCCCACCACCTCACTGCTTCAGTGTCAGTGCTCATCTTCTGCTAATTACTGTGTAAACTGAAAATCATGGGGTGGCAGGCAAGCTGGCTAACTGGCGTTCACTCGACAGAACATTGCCTTTTTAAAGGTCCATGGACACCAAAGTTAACTTACCATTTTCTTAAAAGAGCACAATTTTCTGAGAATTTTGACAGTAATATCGGCACCCAGCATTTTGTCAACATGAAGAAACTTACATTTGAAATCGATGATAAACGAAAACGACGCAGAAAATGAGACGCCATGTTGGCAGGCTGATGACGTCACCGCATGTACCTTTAGTCATTGTAAAGTACGCACAGAAACATAAGCATTATAAAATCACATTGCCTACCTATGTACTGCTGCAGTTGTCATGCGACACAGTATTTTTTGCCATTAAAAATATTAAAATTAATTGGAAAATCCTGATTAGGTACACGCGGTGACGTCACTTCCGGCCACTGACCCAGATAGATTATTATGGGGCCATCCTTCCTAGAAGGAGGCCCCATCATGTGTTGATCCTGTTCGTCTGTCTGTCTGTCTGTCTGTCCTGTGCCTCCACCTAGAGGGAAAACGAAAAGGCCTACGAATACCAAACTTGGTAGGAAGGGTCCCTGGGACACCAGCACCTCGTGGACCAATTTCAAGGTCAAGGGGTCAGAGGTCAAGGTCACGATGGCTAATTGCGTTGTTGGTGAAAAATCCCCATAACTTCGCCGCTTGTTGTCCGATCAACTTGATATTTGGCAGGTGGCGTAAGGATCCATTGCCGCCTTGCACAGACCTAGAAAGCCACAAAACAGCATGCACGTGCTCAACTGCAACGACGGCCCCATAGTGGGCGGCCCCTCAACGGCCGCACCCTCTTGTTTTGCATGGCATAACGTAACGCCGCATTTTGTTACAATTTGTGCATTATTTTCATATATTTATAAACCTTAAATCAACATATATATACAAGGTGAAATGTCTAATTAAGATGTACATAAATTTCACAAGTGAGTTTGACCGTGGCCATGGACCTTTAAAACAGCGTATGTCTACAGGGTGCGGCAAAAAAAGTAGCCCCCTAAAGTTTTTTGCCGTTTTCTCAGCAACCGCTTGGAATTTTAACATGAAATTTTACAGGTTCATTTACAGAAACGTTCTACATCTAACTGCTGAGTGAAATATGATTCTGTTGAAAAACGACGAAATTATAGACTTTTGAACATGACCGCCTACCGATTTTTCAGCACTAAAAAATGTTTAAGCTAAAAATGCTATTTAATTTTTAAAAACCGGTTACCACGTTACTGCCGATGACGTCACAGTGACGCTTTGACAAACAGTAATTTATTTTGTTTATAAGTTATCACTAAATTGTCATTCTTTTCAAGCAATCGCCGGCTGCCCACCGGATTCATCTTCCAGCAGGACAGCGCACCAGCACACACAGCACGCAGTGCAGGAAACTGACTGCGGACCAACTGTCCAGATTTCATCAGAAAGGACCAGTGGCCTCTAAATTCACCGAATGCAAACTCAGTGGACTATCACGTGTGGCGTGCAATGTTGGAACTTACCGCAAGCTTAAAACAAAGCCAAAAACAATCGCGGAACTCAAGGAATCGCTTTAGGTTATCTGGAGCAACCTACCACAAGGACCAATCGACAAGACTGTGAAAGACTTCTCAAATTAAGCGACTGAAGGCTTGTGTTGGAGCTTGGAGCTGTCCGTGGACACTTCGAACATTCACAGTAACAATGGAATTTTGGCATCTGATCATTAGTTAACTGTGTTGTTTGACTTGTTTCAACGATGTTATTGAACCGGTGTTGTAGCTTGAACATTTTTTCACGCTGAAAAATCGGTAAGCGGTCATGTTTAAAAATCTATAACTTCGTCATTTTTCAATCGAATCAAATTTTGTTTGGCATTTAGCCGTAGAACAATTTAGTAAATAAATCTGTAAATTTTCAGATTAAAATGCTAAACGGTTGCAGAGAAAACAGCGAAAAGCTTTAGGTGGCTACTTTTTTCTGCCGCACCCTGTAGGCCTAACCCCAGCCAAATAGACCAATACTCAATTTTCCTACCCCAAAGTTGACTTTGGTTTTTGGTTTGTCCTCCCTTGATTTGGCATCTTTTTATCGCAGATATTATCTTTGTTTTATCATTTATTAGCTGTGTCAAGTTATCTTATTCAGTTTATGCTCAAACTTTTATTCTGAAAGGTTTTGCACATTAGTTAAGTGATAAAATGGTTTTAGGCCGTCCAGTGAATTTGGCATCCATACTTAATGCACTGAACTACAGCAGTGTATAAAGAAATGACAAGACATGATAATAATTATTATTACGACGATGATGATAGATGATGAATTGATGAATGATGATAGTAAATAACTCTTTGCAAACTGACTATAATCTATTGCTTAAAGACTGTAATTTTCAGAAGCCATCTTACCAAGTAAAGTTGATATGGCTGTGTATATTTCCCATTTCATTTAGCTGTGTGACATTTTAGCAGGTTTGACTGTTAATGGAGGTAGTGTCATTGTCTCTGTACACACTACAGAACTCATCTGGGCATTTAAACGATCCAGCCTGTTGCTCGTGAAACATGTATTGCTTGGTGTATTGTGTAAACGTGTGATCTGTGCATGGTTTGTCTGTATGTCAGGGTCCATTTGTTCTGGTTGACAAGTTGGTTGATCACATGCTGAATCTCCAACTGCCTGATGGTAAGACGCTTAAATGATAAGTCATCATAGAGGACGTTTAACAGACGGCCTGAAAGATGATCATTATTTCTAGGATCACAAAATGTAAGCTTACCATCACAGATTGTTGTATGTTGTAAGTGTACCTGTGTGCCATTTGTTAAGAGTCAGGGAAAGCCATCGAGCTTGCATAAATCTTGTTACGTCATTTTCGAGAGCTCTATTTGGAGACTTTTGGTAGCTCATCCTAGCATGATGTGACCACAGAAAGTGATTATGTGTAACAGAGACAATGTTTATAGCGGCGCAGCTATTTTGGTGTTAGAGCTAACAATGTTCATTTTTTGAATGCAGAAAAGCACAAAGTTGTCACCAATTCCCAGATTTCCTGCCAACTTTAACCATAGAATTTTCACTATGCTGTTGTCAGATATTTGTCTGTACGGTACATATGATCTAATGTTGTTGCTGTTCATTTTATTTCTGCGTGTGTGTCATCCGGTTTTGTTGTGAAATGTCAGAAATGAAAGCTGAAAATGGGACGGAGTCGCGAATGCCTGACGCGGGGACTCAGCTCTCAATCGACGTTGCGCTGGGACGCAAGCGCAAGATCGAGTCGACTCCAAATGATGACAGTGACGACGAAAGCTCACTGGCACCGCCATCCAACGACATTTACCGACAGCGACAGCAGAAGAAGGTGAAATGATGCTTTGGACAGTAGCGTAATATTCTGACTGTGTCAGACCATCCGCTATCAAATGTCACAATACCTGATGAATGATAAAAATGGCATAATATATTGTTGACGTCGTCGACTTCAGCTGCAGTTGTATTTTGCATGCGACTTTGATACATGATTGAAATTGATCACTGGTAGTTATACAAATTGTTCACATTTTTAGTTCTGTTCTTTAGATATTTTTGGGGATTTTTTAGTATTTATGTCGATTTTTTGGTGTTTCAACACTTGTTTGCGCAATCGTTATGGCATGCTGCCTGTGTTTCACCCCCATTGCAGCAGTGTCATTGGATGCTGGCTGTGACTGTGTATAAGTAGGCAGATTGAACGAAGCTGAATGTAATGGCAGTTTTTGTTCTGAGTATCTGAATCCAGGTAACTGAAAGATATCGTGTATATTGCCATTGAGTTAAAGTAATGTCTGATGCTGTTATGTACATACTTAGTGTGGTGTCGTCCGTACTTCACATCGTTTCAATCATGATGTCGCTGTCACTTGCTTGTGTCTTGAAGAATGCTGCAAACAGACTTAAATTTGAATGGAATTATTGTGATATTGTGATGTGCGTGAATAAAACTGGTTTACAGTAGAAAACCTCCACTGCTGTTTGTGTGTTTTTGGCAGTTTTTTTCTCACTGTGCACTGTGTGTAGTGGTGGCTGGCGGGCAAACTTGAGGCACTAGAAGTTGCTTCAAAAAAATCTATTGTTGTCAGTGGTGTCTCGGAGCTAACATCTTGCACACTTTTGCTTGTTAAAAAATCAAAATTATTGTATAAAAAGGCTTCAGCGTCTCGACCCCCAGAACCTATTCACTCGCCGTTTTTTAAGTTCCAAATACTCCAGCCATATGGTTGTCAACTTTTGTTCGCAAAAGCCTCATTGCAGACAAAATAGTTACAGCGGTGGGACTATAGCTAATGAACACTGGTGATGTGGATATTATAACTGTGTACTGCTACATAGCCGTGTGGATTCACATTGGTTTATGCATGTGTCCGGTATTATGCAAACTTTTCGCCATGGCCGAAGTTTGTGTCTCCTTTAGTTTCTACTGCTAACTGAATTACAGCGTTTGTGAACCTCATATCGTAGTATAATTTATGCAGTTAGTATATAGGCCTTCGGCATGGCGAGCGAACGTTTCTGGACTGACGCGACATATGGGTACGGGAAGTGAGTGGTATGCTCTTCCAGGGTTTCAAAATTAAAACAGGCACATGAACTGTGTTGGCCAAGGTAATGCATAGTGATTGCGATCCCAGGATCCCAAATCCTGTTATTGGCAGCATCTCAATACCAGGATTTCAGCAATGCAAAAAAAAATTGATAAATTAGAACTTTTTTTCAGTGTTAGATGATAAAATAGCAATTTTAGCCATCTCGTGGTAATTATTATATGGGCAAAGAGTGCTTGCTATGAACTGTAAGTTGCATTTTGACAGTCACAGTCACTCCATAGAGTTCGACATACCTACAGGTATGCGCCGCCTGCTGCTTTCTGGCATGATAAGTCCAGTGGGGCGCTACTGTCATGATCCTAAGTAACGAACTCTCTGTAAGCCTAATCTCGAAACGATATTTCGGTATTATAAATTTCCTAATCCCGGATCCTGGGATTGCAATCATTAGTGATGTTGCTATGTAACTCGCATTTTATCCAGAACTGTTAGCATTAAAGCTTTTGCTTTGCTGGTCGAGTTCAACCGGTGAGGTTTTTGCTCCGTTTGCGTACCCACTACCCACCGTCAACTCTTACAACTCATTTCCATCCCCCCCAAAAAAAAATATTCTGACTATTTCTAATGCTTAGCGGTTTGAAGGGTCTTACTGGAATGTCTCATAGGCCTACTACAGTATGTGGCCTGCAGCAAGAACAAGATATGGTTTCAATACTGCATGCAGCGAATCAACATGAAAACGTACAAATAACAGTCAACGTTGATAGTGTCATTAGCTGTGAACTAGAGAGTGCCAACAGCAGTGACGAAAGTATACCGGTACACAGCACACGTGTCATTATTTATAAATACCGGAATTGCAATCAGTAACACCAGTTAACGCACGCGATAATGAAGAAGATATTAACTCGCAGTGGCGGTTCTAGCGCGCAATAGCTTTGGGGAGGAGGGGGCACGGTCCCATGGCGAGCGCAATAGCGCAAGCCTATACCGGGGGTCCCCCAGCGGGGTCCAGGGGCAAAGCCCCTGGTCAGAGGGGGGGGCGAAGCTGAAGCACTTTTGATTTTTGTACGTTCAATGGAAGCCGCAAATTTGCCCACTTTTCTAAAATTTGAAAACGCAAAGAAATCAGATATATGTGTTATCTTCGCAAAAAATTATGGGTGGCCACGAAACGGGGTGGGGGAGGGGATGGAGCCCCCGGCCCGGGCCTAAAACCGCCACTGTCTGAACGTCGTTTATCAACTCAACTGCCAAAAACAAACGATATAGAAATACATGTATCTGCACTCGATATCTGTTGACTTATGGACCTAAAATGCGAAACAGCCTATTGCTGGTTAAAATTGTCACTTAGAATAGTATCTGCACTGTCACTTAGGGCCTATTATACAAGATGCATACATACAAATCAACTCGGTTAATGAGCGAGCCGGGTAGAAAAAAAATCAAAGGCCGGGAGCCCGGATTGGGCCATATTAATCCACAGCTACACAGCTTTTAATTATTTTTGTTAGGTGGCTGACCGTCTGACTAGTTAAATAATCGCATAAAAATTATGATAGTTAGTTTTATGAGCTAATGATCAGGTCTGGAAATTTTGGAAAAAGAATCGTGCAAAGGTCTGAGACGTGCAATACTAAAACTGACATTGACGTCCGCCGCTCCTAAGAGTTGCAGCTAGCTAGGGTTATGGTCGATTACAGTTAGGATAAGCTTATAGGTACCGGTACTTCAGGTCATTATTTTTGAAGCTAAAAGTGTATGAAAACGAAAAACGACGTTTCGCATCGTTTGTACTCGCTTTAAGTGGTAGACGGCCAACTCCGGACATCCGCCCAATTCCAGAAAATTTCGTATCAAAAACTTGTCACGCGTACGACCGACTTTCGTCTCGACTGACGCCGCTCCGCTCGATCGAACTATTATTTCTGAGTAGCAAGTTGTGTGCGCGCCGGGAAGACGATGGAATGCGATTGGTTCCTGGCGACGGCGCTGCGCAGAGCCGTGACTGCAGGGACGGTCGTCTGCACCGACGTCGAAGACGACGACGACGACATGTTGTCTGCTGAAGGTGACGTCGCGAACTCGCTCGGTGGCGGAATGACAACACATGGCTGCTGCTGTTCGGCGCCGTCAGTGGTGCTGATGGACGACTTGGCGAAGCCGCTATCTCCGCTGGACGACTGCGACGGGCTGCCGTGCGGTGACGTGGCTCCACCGTCACCCCCCGCACCGATCCCACCCGACGAGTTGGTGGACAGTGTCGACAGCGACGACAGGACGCTGGCCGTGTCGTCCGTCACGACTTTGAGTCGTCGGTCGGTGCACGCGCCGGTGCTGGGCGACGGTTCGGTCTCGGTGGTCGACTCGCCGCCGACGTCGCTGAGACGGACGAACGCCCGTGTCGTGCTGTCGACGTCACCGCCAGTCGACGTGCCTGCTCCCGCCGCCGTGTAGACTTTGCTGGAACCGTTCACGTACGCCGCCAGCGCTCTGTTGTGACTCTCGTGGACGACGACCGGTCGCCTCGGCACCGGTGGTGGCGGGTCCCGCACGGCGCCCGCCTGCCCCGTGCTACCGACACCGTTCTGCAGTGACTTGGTCGCAGTCGGTGGCGGCTGAGAACGTAGCGGCTTGGTGAGCGGCGGCGGCTGCTTGGCTGGAGATGGTGGAGGCGGGGAAGGACGCAGACGACGGACGTACCGCAGTCGTGCCTGCTCCGCCTGCGTCGTGAAGTTTCCGCCGCCGCCGTTGGACTCGGTCACGGCGGAGCTCGACGTCGTCGCATCACTGACACTCAGCAAGCCGACGGCCGGCGCATGTTGGACGCCGGTGGACTCGCTGCGTTGAGCGGCGGCGGCAGGCGCAGCAGCCGCAGGAGGAGGACTGGTGGTGTCGGCCTTGTATACCGTCGACTGCAGCATTTTTGAGCGCTGGACGCGGCTCTCGATGCTGTCTGCGATCAGCTCGGCGTCGACGCTGTCGAGCAGATGACGACGCCGCTGTACTGCTGCCATCAGCGCAGCATGCGCCTCATCACGCTGCTTTGCTTCTGCCACTTTGGTCGGGTCGGCGCCTCCCCCTCGCTCTCTCGACTGAGCTCTGCTGACCTGAAGTCTGGCACTGAAGCCGAGGGTCGAGGGTGGCGGGAGCGGCGGCGGTGTCGGTGGCTCGCCGTACGTACAGACCACTTCCTTCGGCCGCGGCAGACGACCGTCGATGAGAACGGTGCCTTCGGCGTCGTCGTGGTCACTGTCCACGTCCTTGGCGTCGTAATCTGGTTCCGGTTCGTCCATCGGTGACGCACGCTGATGCTGCTCGTGGGTGGGTTCCGCTGGAACGTGGTGTAAATCCACGTGCGTCACAAACGTGGCGTTGTGAGCCCCTCCGCCGCCGCCGTTGACCAAGCCGTCTGGCTGATGTACTAAGAACGAAGACACGGAGCTAGGTGTGCTGGTGAATATCAGATCTTGGTTCGTCCTCAGAGACTGTTGATCCGACTGCTTTCTGCCTTCCACTTCATAGTTGTCCAGCGTCGCATCCAGCCGCTCTGTCAGCAAAATACGCAAGTACGTAGCCAAAGTAAGTTATTCAATAGTTTGCAAGTAAGCACGTCAAAATTTACTTAAACATATACGTGTATTCGCACACAGTCACAAAACCAAGACGTACAGTGTTGTGTCAAGTAATATCGCATATATGGCGCACTAAAACTTACTGGCAATAAGCCTACCAAACTGAAAATGAAAGTCGGCACTGTTTGCCAATCACATGAAACCATTTTACCCGGCATTGGTATTATAGATACTTATGTTTAATTTCGCTGAATGAGTTACAAGACGGCATGAGTTACGCTGCGTGAAAGACTAATCTATTACCGAGTTCGTGCAGTCCGTCTATCACCGATCGTGACCATGTACTTCTAATAGTCCTCGGCGGAGCTGCAGGCATCGAATCGTTTCCTGGCGTAAAATCTGACAACATTTACATCGTGCATCGTCTGATAAATTACACGATCTAGCTACATTAACAAACGCACATCAGCGGCGACGTGAGTTGAAAGGTTGGGAGTTAGGCAGAGGCAAGAAGTTCAATTTTCCGATAAACAGTTGCAACTTTCCGACAGATGAGATACACGTGCTTAAAATTTTAATTATGCCCGTAAAGTTTTCAAAATAGGAGATTTCCACTTTTCTGTTCCAAATTTTGTATTTTTGGAAAAAAACGTGCGACAAGAAAACTTATCCGACAGGAAATTTACGAAGGGAGGGGACAGTACCGTTGGCCAACCCCCTGTCTCGACGTTGCGTTGGGAGTAGGTTCAATATAGATCTTGTACACGGTAGAATCAAGGTATGTTACCAGTGCCGGTTGTCATCAGCTGCTGTGACGGAGACGGCTGATGCACATGAACAACCTTCAGTACGAGGATATCGCCCGCTTTCTTGATGAGATTGACGACGTATTCGTGAGCCGCCTTCACGACGCTCACATCACCAACCTGAACAGGTGCGTGCATCGTCGTCAGTCACAGTCAGTTTATTCACGAATGTGTCGCAAGCATTTTACAAATACACAAAATTGAATAGTAAAACCGCGTGTTCTTTGCATTAGAAAACACAGCTGCCACTTAAATGGCATACGTCTCAACTATACAGTATAACGCGTCACCACAAATATGAACCATTTTATAGTGCTTAGTAATGGAGACAGCTTTATATATAAGCCTATATATGGCTCTTCGTGGAACGTGTGTATAGAGAACTCAGCCAGAGTCCTTATATGACATGTCGGCAACTAGAAATCTCCTAACCGTCAGTCAAACGCCTGAACCTATAGGCCTGCTTATTCACCGACACACACGACCGCATACGGCATATTTACGGTAGCCAGAATAACAATTAACACTTAATTAGCAGTCGGAAACAACAGCTTGCGACACTTAAGCCTACAAAAATCCAACTCTTTGAAATTGCTCAGTAAATGTGTGCACAGGTCTCTGCGACCGTGCGCCAGGGCGCCTCTAATTCGCCAGCCCCGCGACGTGGGGTTGTTTTCTGACTGAGTAGGGTGAACGGTGAAGAAGGTGTACGACGAACGACCTGTAAGAGGAAGTCGCCTGAGCGAAGTCCGGCCAGGTCGGCCTGACTGTTCTTCTCAACCAAGTCGAAGTACTGCAGGGACGGGAAGTCGGCAGTCGGCGTGAAATCCAGTAACGCCTGACTGCCAGTTCGAGCTGAAACGTATTCAACATTCAGTTACATTTTAAATTTTATTATTGTAATATGCAGCAAACGCAAACCGTAGGACGATTTTCACGCTGGTGCAACAGTCGTGAAGAACAGTGCATAGGCTACTAGTAGGTTAACTGCTTACAGAAAATCATGCATGCCGGAGAGTCAAATGAGCGGGTAATACAGTTCGCTGTTCATAGGACTAGTAGGCCTAACTGATAAGCGTATTTCTGGTGTGAACGTATGATAGCGCGGAGTTGGTAACAATAGGCCTACGTGATAAATTAACGAATGGCTATCATTCGCGCACACACAATCGTCTTATCTCAGTCTTATTTCCATGCACTTGAATATCCTCTCATACACCGTGCACGCGGTATGAGACAAACTGATCAACGGCTAAGGTGCGGTCACACTAGCGGTCCGGACGGGCGACCCATCCGTCTGGCGGGCGTCCGGACCGCTAGTGTGACCGCACCTTAACTGTTTCTTGTACCGTACATCGCAAAGCCAGTTAGTGTAAACATTGGCGTTCGCGAGGGTGTCAAAACTCAACTGAGAATAAGTTTCTTAGAACAGAAATTATTCTTGTGTACGCCACACTGCTAGCTGTAATGCAGTTTCACTGAAATCGATACATAATGCACTTACATTTTGCTCCTCTCAGTATGAATCCAAAGCCTCGTTTGTCCCGGCGAACAACGACCGTTCTCGTAACGAGTTCACTGCACCATCATCACCATCAGCATAAGTTATATCTAACATCAAAAAATCGTTAGTTTTAGTTATTAGCCTATGGCAGTGTAACGGTTAGGACGTTGGAATTGCTATCAAGAGGTCGTTGGTTCGACTCTTGGTCGGGTCGCTATCAAGTAATTGGATGGGTAAGTGTCTGCGGCATATTATTTCGGTGTATAATCAACACACATAACCAACACCAAAGTCAACTCAGCCTTCTATTTCCGCGGGGTAGGTAAATTAAGGACGGGTGGGGTTATGGCGGGGCGCCTTCACCTGTGTCGGGTGGCAGGTAACACTGTGTGGTCCTATACGACGGGTGATGTTGCGTAGCTCTGAGATAGGTTTCCTATGAAAAGTTATACCGTTTAACCTTTTTAACCAATAATACAGCAGGCTGGCCACACAGTGACCGTGCGGGGCTGCTAGAGCTAAATTACTGTCTATGGGACACGAATGAATGGAACCCAAGTACGTTACACTCCAGCGAGCTAACGATTGTGATAATCCGAACAACAGACAAAGGCGGCAACTGCGAACTGCAAATAGAACGTTTCTTTTCTACGTATGTAAAGTTACGTTACACAAACAAATTAGCGTCGAATTCGAACAGTGCATAATTATGTTTGCAGCAGCAAAATGATTACAACAGGCACAACGCGTTAACGTAGCCTAATTAGCCTATACCTGTGATTATGTAGCGAATCTCCGGCAAACGACGGAACGATATCTGCACACAGAGTCAATTACCGTCAACGCAGCTAATAACCAGATAAATAACACACAGATAATAAAAATAAACTATGTCAACAATAATTGCCAGCAATAAACCAACAATCTGATCAAGTAGAAAGATGGCGAAAAAACCAAGTGGGTGAAAACAAAATTCGGGTGATAAAAAACGAACAAAATTGACGTCCTACATATTTTGTCTACAGCATGCTGTCCAATAAAATCAGTCAAATTATATAACGTGTATAAAACCGGGCACAATCGCAGGAAGCTATCACACGATAAAAAACAACTTGGCGGTTAGCGTTGAGCTTGGTATTGTCCGCCTATTTTTAACGGAGAAAACGCAGAAACCAACACCGAAATGATATTTTAGCGCATTTGGTCACACACTATGACTTATGTTTGATCCTAAATCCTAATCAGTTCTTTCTCGTCCAAAGATAAGTCTACACCGTTGACAGAAGTGTTGTGAAAATCCGTCACTGCGTGTTACACCAACACAGATAGACGACGGATGGGCGACATAAAGCATAAGACTTGTGCCATCATCTAATGGCCAATCCACACCAACGACGCCGACGCGACTCAACTCAACAGTTGAGTTCAGTTGAGTGGCGTCGCGTCGGCGTCGTTGGTGTGAATTGGTCGTAACGGTAGTTGATACGTAAAAACCCAAAACATCGATCAGCAGTGAGAAGGAACGTCTGACCGGAATTCAAGAGAATGGAAGATCTGGCACCGGGTTCGACGTGCTGATGGCCGTGTGCGGAGTGCGGGTGGAACTGATAGGCACTCGACAGCGAGGCGGGCGCCGCACGGACTGACGATGACGACGTTTCCTCCAAGGAACGCTGGCTGGAGAGGGCGGGGTTGTCGCCGACCATGCTCGTCTGGAATAGGTGGCTGAGTTGCGGGTTGCTGCGGCTGCGCTGTAGGTTGCGTAGAGTCGCGGCGGATATAGTTCCACGCCGCTTTTCGTTGTACGTCGGCAGTTCCTGGAACAGTACTGTGACAACCACACACACACAGAGACAGACGTCAGTCACAACAGCAGCCTTGCTTTATATTCATACTATGTTTTGATTCTCAAAAACCAATTTAGTTAATACTGGTGGCTGACTGACTGATTCAAAATACAAAGCTGAACATATTCACTGAAAAAATGGCCGCTCAGACCGAGTCCGTGGAGACGATTTGTTGCAAAATTAGCTGTTGTTAATTTCTAATATTTTAAATTACCTTTCTGTAGTAGCCTACACTGTGCTCAGTTGAGGTTTGAATGTGACAAAGACGAAGACGATTACAACTGTAAGACATACGCAAATGAAATGATTATGCTTATCAGCATAAATTCAGAATTTTAGGTACGAATGTGTATGAACTTACTTAGTTTCTTATTTAAGTACAAGCCGTTCGATTTTACATCGGCTGCTACATTCGTGAATTTTTCAATGCTGAACTGGAATGCTGTACGGCGTCAAAGATTCAGAACATCATACAGACCGACTTCGTTAGCAGTGAACCGGCGAATGACGTCGGCGAGGCTGGTGTGTCCGGCGGTGTTTGCGGTCTGGAACGCCTTCTCGGCCGATTTGTTTCTGATCGTTTTGTTGGCGCCTCGGAACAGCAACACCCGCGCGCACTCCTCCTGTGAAACGCACAGGAATCAAATTTACTTAAACTGTCATGAAACGTGTTTTTATGATCTCGAAATTTTTTTGCCGAAAGTGAGTTACGGGCATATTAAGTTTCGGCGCTAATTATTATCAGGGTAAATCGCTCTACACATTTCTCTGTGGCGTGGTCTGGCTGTCGTCTGTAATATTCGTGCACTGTGTATAAACCGTTCGACGTACTTATACCATTTGGCAGGTACATTTTTGGGTTCTAGTGACATACTGTGTCGGGAGATTTAAGGGTTGAACCCCCAGACAAAACTCGGAATAGCAAATTGCTGCTGTCAACTGGCAAATAGAAAAAAGAAGCCAGTCAGCCTTTTTTCCAAATTATATTGGACTTGTTGTATTCGTGAAATTCAAGTTTTCCTACGTTTCACCGAAACGGAAGTGTTGTCTCCCTCGCCGAGAAGGTTATGTGACACAATTTGTCCGTCCGTCTGTCGACTGGATGACTCAATCAATTATGAATGGATTTTTACGACACTTTTTGGAAAAGCTGCACATAGTCCAAGAAGGATGAGATCAGATTTTGGTAGTGATCCAAATTTTTTGTAAATACTTGATCAAACAGAATTCGATACGGCTTAAACTGAGACTTGGTTGTTTTTGCCAGATAGTAGCACTGTTATTGGCAGAAGTTTGAGATCTTCGGTCGCTTGTAATTATCGATATCCCACCGGAATCGACTGCGGCAAAACAATCCGATGAACAAAGTACTCAAGTACAGGGCGGCGGATCATATCAACTGATCTGCATTGCATTGGCTGCTATTTGGCAGCAGAGCGCCGATGTACTGTACACTGTACGGTGGTAGGCTACCTGGTTATGGCTGGCGCAGATATGCAGCGGCGTGTCACCAGACGTGTTCTGGGCGTTCACGTCGGCTCCGTAGAACAGTAGGTGCTCCAAGTGCTGAACGCGCCCGTTTAAACACACCTGACAACGCAGCCCATCCACATACCGATCACTGACTGCCCCACTCACTCACATTCTATGTATAGCTGTTAGGCCGTCTTTACAAAATAGAACGTTTGCAAAAGTTTCTTGCAAGCGTTTTATGTTTTATTTTACAGGTAACCTCGGCTAATACACTTACAGATAAGTCAAGAAGTTGCTTGCAACGGTTGCTTGCAACGCCGAGGGCTGAAGACCGCAGTAAGCTAGAAGTGTCTGGTCGCCAGGTAGGTTTGCATGAGAGCAGCTTCATAGCAAACGAGCCTATTGTACCGATGTAGTATAAAAGCGTGTACAAAAAAAAAACAAAAAAATGAACTGAGGTAAAAACTCAATTCAGTTTAGTTGCGTCCAAAAAAAGTGTACAAACGACAGAACAAAACTCAACTGCAATATGTCAAATCCAGTTAGTTTGATTTCAATTCATCAGGATAGAACCCAGGACTGAGAGAAAAAAAAAATGCGATAATGACCTGGTGCAGTTCAGTGTTCCAAGTGGCATCAACGAGTCCGATGTCGGAGCGGTTGAAGAGCAGCATCTGAACACACTGAGGTCCGGCCTGGCTATCCTTCATCACGGCGTGGTAGAGCGGCGTTAGACCACGCTCATCCTTGTAGTTCGGTGATGCGCCGAGGTCTAGCAACGTCTGCGTACACCACAACACGACGCTCAGTGTTACATTCACACTACACCAGCCTGGTTCAGAGACTTCGTAGTTGAACGTCGGTCAAATTCATAGAACCCAAACTGACCCAGAAAAAGTCCGACCCGATGTACATTCTGGACTGAATGAGTAACTCGTGATCCGACCCGACCCAATGGCGCGGTGAGCAAAAACCAATTATTTTTAACCTGTTCTTTTAACAAAAAGTGATTTAATTACTACAATTTGCTGCTTATCATGTTTTCATAAACTTACAAATTTTGTTCAGTGACAGACTGCTTTGTTTTTCGGATTCGTAGTGAAAGATTCGGGTATAATACCCGACAAATAGCATGAAATCTTTAATTCATTCATTCCTCCAATTCTTTGATGTTGTTGGTCGGACAAAAGGGACGACATCTGTCACAAGGTAACTTTTGTGGACCGGCCCTAAAGTATTCTGGGTCTCGAATATATTTTGTGACCACACGTTTGTGACGCTTTGCGCTCATCGATATTTCATCTGCATCAATCACTGTAAACAATAGGCCTATTAACTGATAAGTTTCGATACTTCAGCTACGAACAACTGTTTGTTAGATTGTGGGCATCTGTAAAGGCGCCTACAGAGCGACATAACTAAACTGAACCGAACTGACATGGTTTAGACTTTGACAAACTGACCAATGGGCAAGCAGCAATGCATTACAGTAGACACCGTTTAACGGCGTCGGTGATTACGCGTCAACCAATGACCACTGGGCGCTTCCTGCTCGCCCATTGGTCAGTTCCTCAAAAACTAAACCGTGTCAGTTCAGTTCAGCTCCCAAAATAACTGATGGTGCGTCTGAGTCGTACCATGAGAGCGTCGCGGTTGCCTCGTTGGACGGCGACGTGGACGGCGGTCACCCTGCGTCCATTGCGATAGTCCAGTATTGCACCCCCGCTGACCAAGACCAGCATCACAGACCGAGGACGAGGCAGGCTCGTCGACAAGCTCAGTGGCGTCTCTATACCAACACAGCCGACACAAACCAAGTCTTGGTTTATACGCCCTGTCCTACTCCTCTAACGGTAAGGAACGGTGGATAATCAAGCATCGACAGAAAATCCATATCACCGCCTGGAAGTTTGGCCAGTTAATTCCTTGTTCCTTCTTAGAATATGTCCCACATATCCGAGAAGAAATCTCGACAAAATTCGTTATAATTTATCACGGTTTATCAAAAATTTACAGACTATTTATTTCGCCTCGAATATGTTGTCAGTCACGCAACCATTATGCACCGACGAAGTCTGATGTGTGTAATGGCCAGATTTCAGCTGTACGCTACAGATAAATATAGGCTACTAGTATATTAATGCTATATTTGACCGTACATTGTACCTCCGCTGGTGCGGTCGATGAAGTTTGGATCAAAGCCTTTGTTCGTCAGCGCACTAATTTTCTCGACGTCGTTCTTACGCACGAGCTCCATAAATGCCTTCAGATTCGACTACAGACGAAACACAGCACACTGCAGCATCAGCATCTTTGATACGACGAAACTGCATATGTTATAGACTATACACGATCTGGACTTGAATAACTGAATGTCCAACATACGCAGGCTAATTCCACATTGACGCACTACGATAGGCAAAGGCAATGCCAGTGCGAGCGTGGGATAAATACGAGTAAAATAAAGTCGTTTGTCTGCGGCCAAACAAAAACATGAGAATCAGTAGCTTACGCTCGAATGTAATTTCTTCATTCTCACTGGATCCGGCGGCGTTGTTCTGTACACTCTTTTCTTGTACTTGAACTAAATATAAGACAAAATACCAGCAGAGTATGTAAACAGTGTTTGCAAGATCAAAGTGACTACCGAGTATAAATATGTCAGTCATCTTGTCACATTTGTTCTCTGCTATACATATAAGTATATACGAAAAATATAACATTAATTCTCTTCAGTACTTTAATTATTGTCTGTAAGATAAAACGAAATAAAATCCACGAGAAGCTTATTGAAATGCAACTATCAATTCAGTGCTTGAAACGACACAATGCAACGAAGATAACAACTCATTTTGGTATATTAAAGAAAAAACGTACATAATTATCAACTATTAAACTGTCTGTCAAACTTATATACGAAATGCAAAAAAAAATCACTTTTTTGAGGATCGACTAGTGATGACGTTTAAAACGTATAGTGTAGGAGCCTAACTGTGATCAACGAAACTACACCACGATCGACAAACGTCACGTACGTAATGTCGACAAAATAAAATAGGCCCATATGCCTGCAATGAAAATTGTGACCATTTCTCAGCATTTTCCAGCACGTTAGTAAATACATTTGTTAAAACGCGGCCCGACGTAACTAGTAAGCCCCACTATTCAAGACAAGATTCAGCAATGCATTCTGAAATAAGTTGGAGCAGACGACGCGCTTTGCTACAGTAGCAGTCGTACGGCAGTTCTTATCCTTATTCTTAAAGCTAAATGATCGATAGCAACAGGCGTAGGTGAATGTGAGAGGTCCACGATATTTAGCACGTCCAGTAGTTTAATAGTCACAATTAAACTGTGGAGGTCCTTTCTGTTACCAGCATCGTCTATGTGGCCAGCGGTCATACTGGTAGGCATCCTCTTCGTAGTCAAGTGCGAGTGGCAATAAATTACAATTATCATGGTGAACCTTCAGTCTTGGTCTACATGTACTTATTAACTCAATACACCACGTGGCCAGCCGAACACACGTTCATTGGTTCCAAATATTAGCCCTATAGAAAACAGAGATAAGAGCTTCGAGTGTCAATAGGCGTAGAACGTTGTCGAAAACCTTTACCATGCAATTCAGGTTACCTATTACCTACTAAGGCTCACATTATGCACATGTGCATTATAATTACTCTGACATAAAAAAAATTACTTCAACGACGACAAAAACTGACAACAATTACTCAATGAACTATTCTATTTGTGTAGTGTTTTTGTTCCTTAACTTTTTTCAGTAAATATAATAATTGTGGCTATTATGTGCGCCGAATGCCATCAAAATATTTTTTACTCTATCTTATCGCCACAATTCTTCTTTACATTGAACTGCGCTATGTGCACTATTAATAACTGTGCAGTCTACTCCAAAAAGTTTGTTTTTCGTTCACATTGACTGACCTCGAGAACGCCGATTGGGCCTGGAAATGGATATTCTTTGAGCTGTCGTTCTTCATCAAGAAACTTGCCAGCTTTGCCGTTTGCAGGCAGACAGTACAAGCCGTAGTTGAGGCCATCTTGCAGACTCTACACATTGCGAACACACACAGTGTGCAATATCTTGAAATACAAAATAGCGAATAACGGTAATATACGTCGGTGTCGTCATTGCAAGTAGAACTAAATCAACAGGCCTAAATGTTTAGGTCTGTGTTAATTCAAGTTATTAAGTTGCACTAACCTACTGGTAAATCAATGATTTTTCTCATAGTTAGTTACACAGCGTAGGACCTCATTTGTGCGTAGGCATTTACCTTAAGCACGGATGTGCCGAGAAGCTTCTGTTTCGCTGCCCACACCGTATCCGTCGCTCGAAATGTCACCAGAGTCTGTAGCGTAACACATAAAATCATACATAGACCTACATAGTGCAGTTATTAATGCTAAATTGGTAGTATTAACATAACGTGACTTCGGAGACTGAGATACAGCACCCAACCGGTTCTAATACGGTACACGGACTAATAAACACATCAGTCAGGGTTAGGTTAAGTAAGACTACGTCTTCTACAGCTCAGCTGGCGATCTGTCACAGTGGTCTAATGGTGAACGTGCTGGCATTCGCCCTTAGGCTCGCAGATCCTAGTTCGAACACGCTCGTAAGTAATTTTCGTCAACGTTTTCGTTCGTCTTATTATTTTGCTGCAGTGCAGCAACAATAGTGAAGGTATTATTACGATACGGTCACTTTTTTCGTAAATTGCTGCATTAAGAGTGTCACTAACTCGTACGGAAATGAATACAGAGAGCGTGATAGTTCTTGCATACCTAACTACCTCTGTCAGACAGGTTTGGTCACTATAGGTTGTTATGGTGTGCGTCCGCATACACACGGCGATTGCGGGGACAATTTAACGCAGTGCCAATTATCCTGGAGACAAACATTAGCACGCAATGAAGCCCAAGCACGCAAACACCAGTCGCAATACATGAAATATTAACGGCACGATATACTCGGTGATAAATATCACGATCGGCATTTAGCCAATGAAATATTACACTCAGCAATTGAACAAAAACGCAAAATGGACCATCAACACGAATGTCAAAATATCCAACGAAGTATAGGAATAGTGACAAGTAGTAGTAGCCAAGTAATTACAGTCATCGCGACTCTAAGATAAAGCAAGACAGTTGTTAAAATACAGCCGCTCAAGAAAACACGCGTATAACAAATGTAACAAATCACGACAGATTACTGTAATGATTCTATCTAAAGTTCGCTATGCAGGCAGCGAGCTGCACATAAATTTTACTATCTGAATTATCACTTTTTCTGCTTTTACGGCGTCTCTTAAGCTTTAGTTACGTGTATTACAACTTGACAAAACACAGACCTATGCAAAAATTGTCTGCAAAAATGTTATATTTTACATTATAACCACAGGCGTAAGTTTTACAGAATCAAAAAATGAAGAGTTTGGGCGAACAATAGAAAAAGAGGCCTACCGATGTACCGCCTATACGACAGGCCTACAGGTGTGTGACTCGACGGAGTTTTACAATAACTAATTTACATGTAATTACGTGTATGGTGTGGATTTCGTGAATATAAAACATTATTGTCAGCGTCGCGGTAGGCTACTAATGCTAATATCCGACATCCGGAAAATGGAAAATTTGCAAACGTTTCGATAAAGTTACCAGCAGAAGATATGCTAAACGTCTAATGGTCATCAGCATCCGCTGATTCTGCTCGCATAAACCAAACTTTACTACTCCACTAGGCCTAGTTATCAAAGTGAGTGTAATTTGGGCTATAAGTCTATATCGTCTACCTGAAACTTGATGTCGGGCACGATGACGCGAATGCGCACGGTGTTCGGGCCGTCGTCTGCTTTAGCCGAGGCCATCTTGATCACGTGATCGTTCACAGGTCGTCGGATGATGACGTCATCATTCGAACCGCGCTTTCTCATCGCTACACGTGCCACACACAGAGCACAATAGCATACATCTACGGTAAATCTACGGTATAATAAAACATAATAAATTAATAACACGATTTTGTTCATGATGCTGTCGTCCTGGCACTGTCAGTGCGACGGTTCACTCAGTTCATTCTGTGAATTTAGCACAGCGTCGGGCAGCTATTAAACTTTAAATGAAGCCAATGAACCTGAGCCACAGATCTGCCTAAACTAACAACTATGTGTTTAGTACTACAATCACTATCGCCATTTATTACCATTTATTATTAAAGCTGATACTCACTTTACTATCCCAGGGAGGGTAAAAGGCTGAGTCGACCTGGTGGCCGGTTACATGTTGAGATGGTTTACCGGTTCAGTGTTTGAAGACAGTCACTCTAAAGACAGTCACTTGTCCAAGTATACCAGTCGGGCTAGACGTGAAGTAACTTTGTTGATCGAACGTAACACGTTACCACCATGCTACGCCACCAATCAGGACTTTTCGCTCAGAATCAGAAACCTCGTGCTTTGGAGTACACGATATAGAATTACGCACTTGCAGCTAATAGGCCTATATAATTATGACACTGATACACACAGCACACATTCAGTGATTTTGCTTATCAATAAAACAAGCAGCAAGACAAATAGAAAACTGCGTACGAGACGACTTCCCGTGTCATTTGTTACATTTATCACAAGCAAAATAACGTCGATAGTCGCTGATCAGTCAAATCCAGCATTTGCTGAGCAGCGCCCACTTCATAATTATGTTCTTAGTGGCGCCTGCTGTGAGAAAAGCTTGCACGAACTAAAGAACCGGCATGAACTGTTCACGACGAATAATGTTAATGTCCCTAAGCTAATACGGTAGCGTGTTCCAAATCTGCAGAAACACGACACGGAAACGACGCACAGTTTCAGTGCGTGACGATATCTTGTTCCGCGCCCTGCCGAACAAAGTCACGTGCGACATGCGACGCAAACAACCCAGCAATACAATTATTTAAGTGTAATGATATGCTAAAGGAAAAACGTGTTCCGTGATGCCATGCGAGTATTTAACGCTGCGGGGTCATACAACGGGAGCACATGGGGCGGTAAAGAAAAATACGTGCAACTCGTAGAAATGGTGCCTTGCGTAATATCGACTGACACCGGCCTTGCAGAATCGTGTTACAACCTCGATTACTATAACGAAAATGAACACGTACATAACCTGAAAGCGCTGTAGGACATATTATCGTAATAGGCCGGTTTTGTGCAGCTGAGTTTACTGAAAGTTACAAGTAGTTTGAGCAAAGCTCACGTGACGTGCGATAGCAGCAGGCCTGCCATTTTGGCAGTCAGTGTACAGCATGCAATAAAATAATACTTTTATACGCAATTCACTCTTCAAATGTATGTCACAACCGGAAATCGCAAAAAAATACTAAAAATTCCTATTTGGGTGGGTTCAAGGTCATTCAAGGTGATCGATGATGACACTCCTAAGAAGCTCGTCACTAGTGCTTGTTATCATAAGCAGGATGTCTGTGCCTATTTGCAACTGTTTTCATGCTAGACGAGGCAATATCAGCAAAAAATAACCACTTTTTAGAAGGGTACCTCTATTTTACGCTCGCGTGCGCAGGCCTCCTCGAAGCTAAAAAGCCGGCACTTGGACTGCTAAAATCTGCGTTTAATGCTGAAAATTTCATACAAGGCTTGTCTTGGTTTATCTTCAAGCATTTCGTCGCAATTCACTCTTGAAATGTGCGCTGCGCCCAAAAATTGCGAAAAATTCACAAAAAAATTCTTTGGAGAAGGGTTCAAAGTCGTTCAAGGTCATCGATGTTTACAAATCCAAAAAAGCTCTTCACTAATGCTTGTTATGATATGCAGCAAGTCTGTACCTATCGGCAACCGTTTTCACACTAGAAGAGCCAGTAGCGGCAAAATAACGTCTTTTTAAAGGGGGGTACCCCTCTTTGACGCCTTCGTTCGAGGGGGAACTCTTTCACCCAGGGCATGAAATTCTGTCGCGATAAACTATAGAGTCCTTGCGGCAGCCAACAGTGAAGATTTCGTCATCCTAGCTTGCACCGTTTTGATACAGATCACGAGTGTGACAGACAAACGGACAGACGCCTAGACGATGGCTAAGACGTGCGATGCATTCTGCTATCGCGCGTAAAAACCAAAAAAAGGTAAGCTAAACTAGCATAGGATCTTGAAGTACTCAAAAAGTTCTGGTACGGCCCCGCTCCGTTACGGCCCACGATCACTTTTGACTACCAGACAAAGTTTCTGTACTACGAATGACGCTAGCGCGTAGTCAACGAAAGCTGTCAGCATTAGCGCTCCTGTAGTCTGGAACTCACTGTCATATAACTATGTCATATACCGAACCATTCTGCAGCTGTAAGCGTAATTTAACAACCGAACTGTTTAAAGTTGCCTGCAGTAAACGTGAACACTCTTGAGTCGTTCGCGACATACGGTATAACAACGCTATTAACATACGTTTTAGTAATTTTAACTGATTGAACAAGCGACTTGAAGTAAATGAGTGAGTAAGTGAGCGAATGGCATCCTAAAACAAGGCAGCGTAATGTAAAGAGCAGAAGTTGAATGAATCGAAAAGATCAAGAACAAGCCACAACAGACAGACGCTACTGGTTCATGCCGAGACACGACGGACGCGGATCAAATGCGAAATCGTTGTTACAACGACGCCGAATCTGCCTCATGCTATAGTCGCATAGGTACAGCGACAGGTGAACTGCACACCTTTGGTCACGTGACTTAGCGCGAAAACACAACTTGTCAATTAAACTGTGTCCTAGTAACAGCAGCAACCGCAGCAGCAGCAGCTTGGTGCACAAGCTTGCTGCATATGCACTCAGCGACGCCGGTGTTCTGTTCGCCCCGCAGCTATACGCTCGTGTAGGTAGGCCAGGTACATGAATTGTGCTGCAGCTGATGTTCCTGGGAAATTGAAGTTACCATTACAGCCTGCTGTGCCGTACACGACTCGTAAGCGGTCGAGACATGGACGTTCAAAAAAGTGACACGAACCGTCTACGGGCTTTCGAAATGTAATGTTTACGGAGGATATCAAACGCAAGATAGCAACAGAAAATCAAGAACAAAGAGATTATAAAAAGAATGAGCACAAGCATCAATATCGTGCAGAGAATGATGGAGAGGAAACTGAACTTCTTTGGCCACATGCCGGATGCCAGATGACAGGCTAATCAGGCAAGTTGTTTTCGGCATAATTGATGGCAAAAAACAAGAGAGGAAGACCGAAAAGAAGACGGACAGACGACCTAAAGGACTGATGCGATAAGGTATCGGCACCCTGTACAAATTGACGATGGACAGGACGAAATAGACTCATTTCGTGAAGTACAGGTATGTCATGGACTCCATGGACATTGAGCCCATGGAGCAAGAAAGAGAGAGCCGCCGTACACGTCTGTTGTCACGTGCACAGTGCCAACATGATATAGGTCTATAGCGACTATTAACTTTCTTCAAAGTTCTTTACATTTTTTGATTGGCTATACATGTGCCTTTACTCGCGTGACGCGCCACATATCCGTTCGATAAAATAAATGCCGACAGCGCTGCGCACGCTGTTTACGATAATTGCATACGGCAGCGACGAGCAATTAAAATTCCCCGCGCTTTTGCTGTCTCATTATACAATTCGATCACGTCATGCGCGCTTCCTTGGGCATGTGTGTGCTATATGTATGCAGAAAGTACACATAAGGCTTTATCTTACATCGACTACTTCAGGAGGACAGTTTCATTCAGACAGCCAGGCCTAATTCGGTAGATACGTAGTTCACCGATCATTTTGTCGTGACATGTCGTCGCCTGTATTGCAGCGACTTATGGTTATGGTATGATACTGATGCAGCGGCGGACATTTATGAGTCGACCTACTTCCAATGAGCAAAACTGTAGAACTCTTAATTTGTAATTATGTACGTTACACCCTAAATGTGTACCCTCATCTCGAGGTGCACTACAATGCGTATAACGTTTGTTATGCGTCCGGCTATAGCTTCCGGCACCGTAAAATAATTAGCCTAGAGTAAGAAAAGAAGAAAAAAGTACACATAAAAGGAAAGGGGGAAAACGGGATGCAACGAAATTTTTATTTTTATTATAAAAAATGTAATGCACCGTTGTTCTTCTACTATTTCTAAACAGTGCACTACAAATTGTTTTAAAGACGACGACGACGATGATGATGGGGCGAGGCTACTTGCTACGTGTGCTGACTCAAATCGCCCGACTATAATGAGACAGACTGACGACGTGTACGCTAAAGAATTCTTTGAGAGATCTGTGTAGAAAACGCACAACCACCGACCGCTCAGGTGAGTAATATGGTACCATGCACTCTGGATTGCCGGTGAGTTCATTTATGCATAGACACGCGCACACTGTGGCATAAAGCTGTACATTACAGTGCAGTTTGGACTATAATGGCAACAGTAAGAGTGTAAGTACTGAATGAACTACGGTACTAAACGCCAGCCATGTCGCAAATAGAAATGCAGATCTGTGGTCGCTTAACGACATTGCTATAGACTGGGATCAGAATGACAAAGTATCGAAGACATCAGTATGGACATGCTGGTCCTTATCCGTCACTTGGAATGCTTTTTCGAACTATCTTAAAAGCAGCACGCACATTCTACTGACTAATAGGCGTCATCTCAAACGTTTTACATCGGTTTTACTTTTACTATAGCATACTGAGCGCGTTCGAAATTGTTTTGCAGTTAACGCGCTATTACTTTTTACGCGCGACAGCAGAATGCTTCGCTCGTCTTAGCCATCTTCTAGGCGTCTGTCCGTCTGTCTGTCCGTCACACTCGTAATCTGTATCAAAACGATGCAAGCTAAGATCACGAAATCTTCACTGTGGGCTGCCACGAGGACTCTAGTTTTTAGTGACAAAATTTCGTGCCCCTGGGTGATAGGTTCCCCTCGAACAAGGGCGTCAAACAGGGGTACCCCCTTAAAAGACGTTATTTTGCCGCTATTTGCTCTCATGGTGTGAAAACGGTTGCAAATAGGTACAGACTTGCTGCATATCATAACAAGCATTGGTCGTCACGAGGCTATTTTTAAATTTGTAAACATCGATGACCTTGAACGACCTTGAACCCCCCAAAAGAAGTTTTTAGTGAAATTTTTGCAATTTTGGGATGCAGAGCACATTTCGACACTGAATTGCGACAAAATGGCTAGAGATAGATCAAGACAACCTGCACACAAAATTTTCAGCACTAAACGTAGATTTTAGCAGTCCAAGTCTCGACCCCCTAGGTTTAAGGAGGTCGGCGCAAGCGTGCGTCAAAGACGACTACCTCCCAAAAAGTGGTTATATTACCGCTGTTGGCTCGTGTAACGTGAAAACGGTCTCGCAGGTAGGTACAGACATGCTGCTTATTATAACAAGCACTGGTGACTGGCTTTTTGGATTTGTAAACATCGATGACCTTGAACAACCTTGAACCCCCAAAAAGGGGCTTTTGGTGATTTTTTCGCAATTTTTGGTTGCAGCGCACATTTCAACAGTAAATTGCGACGAAATGGTTGGAGATAGACCAAGACAACCTGCATATAAAATTTTCAGCATTAAACGTAGTTTTTAGCAGTTCAAGTACATAAGCGACCCCCTAAGTTCAAGGAGGCAGGTGTAGGCGTGCGTCAAAGATGGCTACCCCTAAAAGCGATTATTTTACCGCTATTGACTCGTGTAGCAATAGTGACAAGCTTTTTTGGTGTGAACATCGATAACCTTAAATGACCTTGAACTTCTAAAATAGGGGTTTTAGTGTTTTTGCAATGTGTGGTGGCGGCGTAGATTTCAAGAGTGAATTGCGTCGAAATGGATAAAGATAGATCACGACAACCTGTGAATAGGAACTGCTAAGGCTGTCACCCGTCTCATGAGCTTTTCTCAAATTACTTGTTTATTTCTTAATTAGTAGATACGGTAGCCTAGGCCTAAAAAGCAATACGCCTTTACCAACAGACTCTTTACAATTGGCCACAGCTGTAACCAGTCCACCTGATGCACAGGTTATGCAAAAAAACGACTGGCTTGCCTTCGACGCAGCAAAGTCGTAAATTTAACTCAAGAGTGTCCAGAGTTAGGATGCTGCGCTACTTTAGTTCGTAGCTTCGTGACCGAGTTATATTAATGAAGGCCTATAAATCAGCTGTGCGACGTCTTTCTGCATCATGACGCGTCGTGTAAGGTCAGGTAACATCTGTTTCAGCGACAGGATGTGTGTGTGCACGTCACTTTGCCGTTGTCACCACAGTTCTGAGTTTTATTGCCGTCTGAACAACACGTTTCACACATAGGCCGACGCAGTCTGTGCTTCCCCACAACGACTTGATCGGCTCAATGATTTAATGCTACCGATCAGTGCTGAATTCGTTTTAAACAAGGTGTGTGGGCGCATGCGCCGAAATTTCTTGGCCCAGAAATTTTAGTTTACCAAAAAACGCCGTCGCAGCAGAAATTTTAACACCGAGCTTTTTTATGAATCGCAGGTGCCTATAGAGCTAAATCCACAATGTTTGCTATACTATCACTATACCAGTTAAAGTCGTAGGCCTATAGCAGATAACAACGGTAATAGCTAATGGTTATAAAAATTTCCTGTGCCATCAGATTTTCTTTCTTTTTCTAACTGGTTGTGTGGCGGGTTAAACTTGTGATTATTATAAGTAGCGGGTCTTTTGTCCAGCCAATATTTTACACAGTAAAAAAAATCTGACGTTAAAATTTTGCATGCTACGAAAGCCTATGATAAGTCTTACACATCCTATTTTCGACTTGTTTTGAGGAAAGTCGACAGTATAGCCAGATTAGCCGGCGGCGTGGAATTAAATAAGAAAAAAAACTATTGCATAGTTAGTTCAGGCATAAGGGTAAATTCAGCTTAGCTTAAGTATAAATTCGACAGAAAATAATCGAAATTTGCTTAGGACTTATGCAATCAAAGCTTCGAGGACATTGGAGGAATAAGAACCTTACTTGCTCCGTTTTTTACTCGCAAGTGAAGTGATAAAGTCAACAATCACATCAGGTATTTATAGCCTACACGGCGTCCTTTGATGTGGCGGTCAGTCATTCAGTATAGGTCCTAGTCAATAGCCACTCATAGCTACACGATCACAAAATACGACGTGCCGTGGACTCAACAAACCACTGAGACACAGAGACGTGTTCACACACGCTTTGTGCAACAAGTAAGCTGCGACTGGACGGCGCAGCCGCTGCAACTGTAACTGTGATTTTGTTCACTTGCAACCGCCTCAGGCTTTGCTTTAAAAAATAGGCACCAGAAATATTTCTATCCCGTATCTATACAGCGTGATTAAAGCATTATGTCGTGATTTACCGCATTACCTATATACACAATCTTGTTTCTCTCAGATAAGCTTAACTGCAAGCTTCACGCAGGCTACGTTAATAAACTCATTATTGGGAAAAACGCGCCTATATCTAAAAATGCTTTACATTCTACTTTCAAATCTGATGCACGCAAATCGCCCCATAAGAATGACACCGATACGATATACAGTGGGACTGGTCATTGACATTGGATTAACGATGTCTGACCACGTCACTGCAGTCTGTCACTCGGCCTACTACAGTGTACGAACGATTGCGCGTTCGTTGTCGGACGATGCCAAGAAGACGCTAATTTAGTCATTCGTGTCATGCCGACTAGACTACTGTAGCGCACTGCTGTATGGCATCGCTGGCGGTCTGATCCAACGGCTGCAGTCGGTACAGAACGCGGCAGCACGGCTCGTCACTGGAACTCGTCGACGTGACCACATCGCTTCCAGTGCTCAGACAGCTTCATTGGCTGCCTGTGAAGCAGAGAATCGACTTCAAACTGACGGTGCTGGTGTACTAGTCTCTGCATGGTTTCGCTCCGCCATACCTGTCAGAGGACTGTCAGCTCGTTACTGAGGTGGGACGTCGGCACCTCAGGTCATCGGACGTTCACACGTGTACCGTGTACAGTCACAGATAGGTGAGAGGAGCTTCGCCGATTGAGATCCGACGGAAAGACATTACTTTTGAACAATATAGGCGGCTGCTCAAGGCGTCTGTTCGTTTAGGCTGCGGTGCATTGTAATTTTTTTACTTAACTGCGCCGGATATAGTCTAAGTACTCGTACTCACTCACTCACTCACTCACTCGCTCACTCACAGTTATTACAGTACGACGTGCATTTTTCTCTAAATGTTCAGAGTTCTGTGTAGAAAACGCGTACTAACTAGCGTCAGGTGAGTGATACAGTAGACTGGGTATAGATTATACATACGTGTCGCTAAGTTGGTGAGTCGAAGATGAATGCTGTGGACGACGCACGGACGCACAGACAGACAGACAGACAGACAGACACCTTGGCGACAGTAACGCACGACGACGAACAAGTAAGCCAGTCGGAGTCACGTCACTACTACAGGCAATGACGGTCGGCCAACTAATCACGTTGAACGAACGACGTGCACATAGCTCGCCGGTGTCCCATTATAAGATCGCCCACCAGCAGAAAAGTCTCCCCCGGCCTACAGTTTACCGGCAAAAATCCGCCCCGCCCGGCGGTCGCTCGAGCGGGACGGATATTTACCGGTAAAGTGTCGGCCGGGGGAGACTTTTCTAGGGAGACTTTTTATTGGGCCGACGATATTATAATAAGGGGAAACATAATCGATTCCGTGACTATTTCTCCCGGGGCGGATTTTTCATGGAGGAGACATTGTAATGTGACACCGGCCGCCCGCACAGCCTATCTGCGCGGCTGGAGTTGCTCGCTAGCCGGTCCAGGTGAAAGGCGTTCGGTTGCTCAGTCAACCGGCTCACCTGTATTGCGTTGTCGACCCAATCAGCCGTTCAATACCCAGCTGCACCGCTGCTGCTGCTGCAGGTAGAGACATACAGTGCGCAAGCGGTGCCGCTGATCCGCTGCTGGAGCCTATAGAGATGCGCTGTATCGAAAAACGTTTATTGTATTAACGATAATATACAGGCCTATTGTAATCTTTTGTTCGCCAGCACGTGAGCACAAGGAATGTAGCCTGTCTACCGTACATAGTATGAAAGCAAAGAACTAGCTATGATAGCAATAGAAATGGTAATGCACACTCAACTACAGACTACAGAGACAGACAAAAGTATACAATAAAAGAGCATGCGCTACCCATCGTTGTAAAAAGGCCAAACTATACGACTTCTGCATTTCGCAAAGTAATGTAGCAACAGTATTAAGGTGAGGTGGGCAAAACTAGCGGTTTACATCAAGTTTTTCCTGATGTTGTCTGCCAAAATTTATTGAAATTTACACGTTTCACTGAGGTGTTTTAAAAAAATAACACTGGCAGAGTTTTTTGGGACACGGTGTGAATGCAAAATTAATTACACCAGAAGATAACATCTAACCACGACTAGACCCGGAGAAAATGTTCTTCACAAGCCCTGGCTACTTAGACTGTACAAATTTTGATAGTGTACAGTCATTTAACGCCTGTATATTGATATATTTATGAACAATTATAAATGCTTTTGGTTAAATCGCAAGGGTTTACAGCATGAAACATTTGACTGTAGCATCCTCGTCAAAGTCGCTAAAGTCGTTTATTGTAAAAATACAAATCTACTGGACGAATGGAAAATGTTGTTTCAGATATGCTTGGGGTAGACATTTGGCTAATTATTTACACGTGATGACGTGTAAGATATAAATTAATTAATATTACTGTCCAATTATTTGATATTGAAATTGCGTGCAGCTCGCCTTCTATAGGCCTAGTGTTCATATAGGCTAATATATACATCTAGGCTAGGCAAGTTTATCGATTTTCTTTTGAACGACGCCGGTTAATGCTTTGACACATGCAGTAAATTTATTGCTATAGGCCCTATACGTTTGCAGCTGCCTTTAGCTCTCATGGTTCTTAGTCACTAGCATTAAAACATAGGCCTATAAAAAATATACGTGGTCGGGCAGTACCATTATAGGCCTACGCAACATTTCGTATTGTGTCTTCGTGATTACATCGTGTCAGCCTTGCAGAACTGTTATCACATTTTTCACAGTTTATATCTTACACGTCACTACACGTAAATAATTAGCTAAATGTTTCATGTTAAAAATCTCGAAAAAATATCGCAGAACTTTATCAGAAGAATGTCGCACGGCTTGAAATTAGACAGCGGAGTTAATCGTGTAGACCTATAGGCATATAATAAACTTTCAGGCAAAACGTGCAATTCCACATTGTGTTTGCATGTGTTTGCTACATGACGAATAAAAACGAGGAGCGATTCCACCGCTGACCAAATTATTTTAATGCTTGTTGTTCTAGGCTTACGACACGTTTTCATTGTAGGCCCATATGATTGCATATAGGCCCCCTATTATGACGGAAGTCGGAAAAATATGGATTGTATTTTAAAAGTTAGACTATACAGGCAGAGTGCGCAAAAAGTTGATTGTTATTTTTAGAGCAATCTCGTGGAATTTTAACGCGAAATCGTGCACGCATGTTAAGGGCCTACCTTTATAGTCACGTAAAAGTGAACCAAAAAGCATTTCATTATCTTTAACTACGACAAAGTTATTAAATTTTTCCTGTAACTACGTCGTCATTTCTCAAGTTCACAACACGCAGCAAATATATGCGCAGATAGAAAGACGCACGATGTTTGGGCTGCAGGAAAAAACACTGTCATTCGAACAGGCCTAATAAACAGCTTGGCAATGACTCCGAGATCTCGAAGTGTCCACGCACCGCTAGCTTTTAGCCTACACCTGCATTTAATTTTTATTGAAGTTTTTTAACAGCGTTGACGACGGCAAGTTGAAGTTGTCCCATGCAGATCACCTGCAGTGCCTGCGTTAGTTTAGCAACGGATTTCAGTTTCGGCGAGAAATTGTCAATAAATACGATAAGAAATTAAAACAAAAACTTTTCAGACTTTATTTTTAAAATTTACGTCATTTTGACTTTACTAACAACAAGATGCACTTAGTTGTTTTCAATACACGTAACTCATAAATGTGTGCAATTTTGCGTTAAAATTCCAAGCGGTTGCCCAAAAATGACAAACAACTTTAATGGATTACTTTTTGGCACACCCTGTGTATGGCCTAGATAGATTTCAGAATGAAAGCAACTGGCAAAGATGTGTCGCCTCCTGGCGAATAAACTTAAGTTTGCTTAGGAAGACGTCGAGACCGTTAAAAAGCGCTCTATACTGGAGCACACCAAGCAAGCAGTGGGCGAACTAAGGCATGGGTTTGAGCCCTTCAGCCTCCTATAGTTGAAACAGCTCTGACTATGTGTATGAAATTGAAAAGAACAGGGTGTTAAACGACTATTAGCTTAGTTCAATAGATGTCGGCGTCCATGACAAATCCGCTATCTGCACTCCTGCAGTAGGCCCACTGGATCTAATCTTAATCAATGATACATTAGGCCTAGGCCCTACATTCAGTGTTTGAATTGTGAACAAGAAATATTATTAGATTGTGACCCCTTTAATGTACTCCCGCGCATTATTTTCTTCTGTATTTTCCTAAGTGTTTTTCGTTCCTTTCAACTTGTATTAGAGACCCGGTGTCGTGGAAAAATTTTCGCACCTGGAAAATTCATCCCAACTCCATATTCGCATAATGTAACTAACCCTAACACTTTGCCCTAACCCTAAGAAGTTGTCCATAAATGACGTCATGCTTCGAGGGGGATGGTGGTTTACGAAATTGTGACGACGTGTGACGTAGGGGAGGGTGGGGGTTAAAGGAAGTGTGACGTCACACACGTCACATCTGTGGAAAGGCACAGTAGACACCCAAATTCATGTTGCCAACTCGCCGTATGTGTCAGGACGAGGAACATTTAGGAACACTGTGCTTAATTTCACACAATTTATGCATTAAATTGACAGTACACAATTTTGATAATGGATATAATTTTATATATTAAAATTGCTGAAACTCATCTCTGTACTCTACACTACAGGCTGCTAGGGGAATTAGACGTTTGTGACGTCATATTTGAAGGGGGTCCAGGGAAGTGTGACGAAGTGTGACGAAGGGGGAAGGGGAGAGGCGGGGGGTAATTTTTCCCCAAAATCGCGTGACGTCATAGATGGACGACCCCTAACTCTAACTCTAACCCTAATTTTAACCCTATCCCTAATCTTAACCTTAACCCGTACTGCTGCATGTGGGAATAATTTTCCGGTGCGACAAATTTTCCACTACACCAGCGTCAACTTGTGACCGGAATAATATTATAAGTAGTGACTGGCGTCGAATAAGTCGTTATTGGAAATTGTCTCCTCGTATATCTGGCACCGTTATGGAGATATGGCCGTTTGAAGTTCTTCCAGAAAGGCTCTTTCAGGAACAAACAGGTTGGTCGTTGGTCGGTCGATCGTCGGTCGGTCCTCAATATTACACTGATCTTACAGGGTGCGGCAAAAAAAGTAGCCCCCTAAAGTTTTTTGCCGTTTTCTCAGCAACCGCTTGAAATTTTAACATGGAACTTTACATGTTCATTTACAGAAATGTTCTACATCTAACTGCTAAGTGAAATGTGATTCTGTTGAAAAACGACGATATTATAGACTTCTGAACATGACCGCTTACCGATTTTTTAGCATTAAAAATGTTTAAGCTAAAAATGCTATTTAATTTTCAAAAACCGGTTACCACGTTACTGCCGATGACGTCACAGTGACGCTTTGACAAACAGTAATTTATTTT
>Ga0056128_1000499_pt1 | contig 35647 bp, 20 predicted proteins | sample WorMetLIZISLAND2_FD_71113 | JGI IMG/M metagenome (GOLD analysis project Ga0056128, IMG submission 71113) | Marine gutless worms symbiont microbial communities from Max Planck institute for Marine Microbiology, Germany - Olavius geniculatus... ...
ACATTAAAACTGTTGCTACACTACTATGCGAACTGCAGGAGTCGTAGTTTGGCCGTTTTCAACAATAAAATCATACTGGGTCGTGCATGCGACACCTCAGATAATAATAGCGACAAATACGACTGGCAATTACTGTTTCTCAAAAAAGGTAATCATGTCACCTTACATCATCTTTATTACAGCATGTGCTGAAAATGTCTTTTTTGCCAGTCCAGTTCAGTTCAGATACATCGTTCTGTAGGCTACGCGCCTTAAAGCAACTTCGTTGATTCGCCATCGTTGAGCTACACCGCATTAACTAATCAGCGTGTGATCTGTGTCTGTTGTGTACAGCGTCCCCGGAGACGACGACAGCGTAGCATCGTGATAGGCTCAAAGAGAGTGTTCTTCGAGCGTGTGCGTTTATTCGCCCGCTGTGAATCGAATCTGCACAAATTCGTGCAATTTAAGCTGGTTTTAGTAAAAGTGCTAACGATTGAAAATGTTGATAGTTAAATGTACAAAAATTAACGACTAATCGTTAACTTTATTTGAAACTAACAGTGGCCACTGAACAAGAAAAAAGCTTGTTTTAACAGCTTTGTAAGTTAGGCGCAGGTTCGTCAAGAGGGGAGGGAAAAGGGGGAGTTTTTCCCGACCCCGTGCCCCGCGACGCTTGTGGCCCCGCCGTCGCTTAAAAATATCAAGTACACCAGAATGTGCTATTAGAAACACAATTTTTAAATTTTTCCCTAGACATCTCCTCATCAAGGGTCCCGCGAGAATGTTTCACCAAGCCTTGCTGTTGCTGTCGACGTTCCTTATTAGGCGCACAGTGGGGACTCATTTTGTGCGCCACAGAAATATCCTGCTGCTTGCGCTGCGCCTACTACTATAACTGTTAGTCAGCTAACAGCAAAATCCAACTTAACGGTATATCTAGTAGGTAGTAAGTGTTTTTTCGTCTAATAACGTTTTTCGAAAAAATTGGTTTTAAGTAGGGTATAAGATGCTTGTCATTGTACATACGAGTACTTCATAATGCGTTTATAGTTACTTTACTCAAGTCGAAAATTTGACGATTAACGTGATGTTTAATTTTTAATTTAATTTTTTTCAGCTGTGCGTTATGTGTAGGCATACTCTTAATAAATTAAACATTGTCTGCTGTGCTTATAACCGCAACACAAATTCGTCAGACAACTAATGTTGCTTAACATGAACGATAACTGTGTTACCTATGTTATACTAACTTTTTGTATGTTTTCCGATTATTTTACTGCGCGTTTTATAGGCCCAGCTGTTTATTATTTTGTTGTTTAGTTTGTAAATTATTGCTATGTGTTTATGATTTTGGCACAAAATTGCAGCTGCTGTTTATGTGTTCTTACCAGGATATTTGCAGTGTTAGAAACTTATACACGTTTACTCACAAAAGCGTCCAATATGACAGTTGTTGAGGTGTCAACAGCTTATAGAGGCTTCCATTTTATTTGACTATTGCGTAGGTACATGTAAGTAGTCGTTTTCGTTTACGAGTACTTGTTGTTTAGTGTTTAATTTATGGCTACCCGCATGTAGCCTGCCTAAGCTGACATTTGCATAAAAACACTTGATTTGATGCAATTTCTGACCTATTGTCTATTGATGGCTTGCTTTTTATTGCGTGTGTTCGGCTACTATATTGTATTCGTCGCAAAGTAACTTATTTGCCGTATTCGCTTACATACGCACGTTATCACGGCTTGTGCGGTAGCCACAAGCAGCTGTATAAGCGATGTGCCAGGTCAATGGGAAAGCCAAAAATTCGACCCCCCACAGCTCCCACATTTTTCAACCAATCTTTCTAAAACTAGAAACCAAAAAAGATATCCGGGATTTGACCCCGCATGCGAAATTTGGTTGATGTTAAACGACGGAAATGGGGTATGCGATAATGGCGAATTTTGGCTTACTTTTGGTTCTTTCTTTTTTGTACTTTTCGCCTCACGTCCACATCACACCGTAAGACCGATCACGACCAATGAGGGCTCAAAAACGTGTTTCTGCGCAAGAAAGTGCTTTGTGGGGGTCTCGATAATAAAAGGTAAAGCTTAGGGGTTAAAACTTCCCAAAACATGATTTTTGGGGGCCTGAATAGGCATTTTAAGACAAATTTGCGAAATTTTCAAATCTCGAAAAGTATAAACTCGATCAACGCAAAAAATTTAAAGGGCAAGTTTAAGACCGCAAACGGGCTTCGTGGATGGCTCGGTGTTACAAAATAATAATTCAAAATGGCGGCGACCGCCATCTTGGATTTTTGCACAAACACTACTCAGCTGCCGTTTGAGTTTGATTAATGAAATTTTGCAGGAGTGTAGCCAGCTACTGTAGAAAATAGCATTTTTCGCGAAAATATGCTAAGTCCATTCGGCCAGCCATTGCATTGCGTTAAAATTTCGCTGGCCTGTAACTTAAGCTTGTCTTTGTCGATCGACGTGAAATTTTCACACAATGTTCACATATCGGTATGCATCTTTTTCTGCTGACTAGGGTTTAGATTTCGAAATTTTGGCCCGGGTACGGAATATATCCCCGACAAACTTAACCCTACTTTTCGACATTTATCGCTATATCTCTGCCGTTTTTGAACTTTGGCCCACAAGTTTCTGGAGTCTTGTAACCCTGCCCGAAGGCTTTCCAAAAATGTTAAAATATGTGGACCAATGTTCATCAGTTTCGAGAAAGCGGGGTTTTCCGTTTTTCACTTCTTCGCCATATCTAAGCCGTTTTTTAACTTTGGCATACAAATTTCTGGGGTCTTGCGAGGGCTTTCCAAAAGTGTTCAAATGTGTGGACCAAAGTTCATCAGTTTCGAGAAAGTGAGGGTTTTCGGTTTTTTGTTCCACCAGGTTATATCTCCGCCGTTTTTGAACTTTGGCCCACAAATTTCGGAGGTTTTGTAGCCCTGCCCAAGTGTTTACCAAACGTGTCAAAATATGTGGAACATAATTTATCAGTTACGAGAAAATAGGGGTTTTTCGTTTTTTTACCCATATCGCGGTTTCGTTCTGAAATGCGTGCTTTTTCACCGCGCGATGCCCCAGATTTCTGTTGGTTGGCGTTAAAGCTTTCCTACTCGACTTCGATCACGCCGAGTGTTGTATGAAAAGAAAAGATGTGTACTGAAATGTTTTCTGCTACTCTGCTGAATGTTCAGGCTAAAGAGATCGCCGTTGATAAAACGTTTTACGTTAGCAATTTCAAAAAAACACGTAAAATCAACGAACACTTTCATGTAACAATATAATTCGCACACCATAAACGAACAGCAATAAAGTCATAATTATAATATCATAACATCATTATATCGATATCATAACGCTGTTCACTTTCAGTTGTTCAACAAAACAAAAGCAGCACGTGCAAAGCAGACTAAAGGCGAACAATGAATACAACACAACATCAAACCGTTTACTATACGAAAATAATTAGATTGATGTTAGCTGCAAATTGCCCTGGCAGCAGAAATTTCACACTTTTCAATGCACATCGTAGGCCTATCGTGGTCAGCGTTCATTTTGCAATGCGGAGAGGTCTAGACAAAGGTCTGTCCATTGCTATGGCCGTACACCTATAACAATTGAAATAAAGGAATCATATATGAATTTGAATCCGTATAAATGCACTAACTACTTTGCTACAAAAAATATATAATTATTAAGTTACAAAATATACGGTTATCAGCTGATGTTTCCGTTATTAAACAATAATAATAGTAATCTGTTCCATTACAAAGGTAATGTTTAGAACAATTATTAGGCTGTGGGAAGAGCCATAAATAATGTCATTATTTACAGGATCTTGCTACACAAATTTATAAAGTCCTCAACTTACAACTTGTATTTTTTGACGTTTCGCAAGTCAACAAAACAAAATTAATATCTGTCAACGATGACAAAAAAGTAATTGTTTTGTTGAATCTATAGAGCTTAGTTTATTATCCACTGTCTGTTGGTATACAGTACCGATATACTGTATAATGATAACAACCACACAAGACGTACCACAATACCGGCGACCACAACACAAAATTGTTTCCACTGCAATTATCACAATATGCCAACGAATAGTGTACATAAATGTTAGCTTTTTAAACACCAGTTGCTGCTTTGTGTTAGTTTTACATAAAACAAATGTTTTGGACATGTCTTGCGATTCTGGCTGCATTTAACCACGTCTAAAATATAAAATGTGCAAAACTGCTGTGAGTGTAAAACATTATTGAAAATGTTACAGACGTGATCACGACATAAAACAAAACACAAATTTGCAAAACACCCTATAGTGTTATTCAGTGTTTACTGCGTGAAACCAAGGCTTCATTTTCGTATATTTGTCCGCTGCGAATCAGCGGCGTCGTCGGTTAAAAAAGTAGGAAGCACGAAATCGCAATTTTCTGATAGACAGCTGCAAATGTCCGACAAAAAGATGAAAATGCTCAAGATTTAAATTTTGTTTTTAAATTCTCTTGAAATGGGTGACTTTCAGCCCCATATTTTGCATTTTTATTCAAAATTTTGCGACAGAAAAAAATATTCCGCAAGATTACATTTAGAGCGAATGGTTTCAGTCATCATCTCCAGTCTGTTTCTCAAGATGATAATGATGATGCGGATGCCCAATGTTGCGGAGGCTGATAGCGTAGACAACTAATCATCGCGACGTTCGTCCTTGTCGCCAGAGGCTGCTACACAGATACCGCATGACAAAGCTGAGGCCTCGATCCCTCGGTCTTGGCCTTGACCCATCTCGACCGACGTCATCGATGGATCCAGTCTCTTCCACGTTTAACTTCTCCATCGCCGGCCGACGCTCTTTTCCTGCCGCAGCCGCCTGAATCTTTCTGGCCATGATCTTCTCGAGGTAGGACTGTATCGCCTGGCCCAGGATCAGCGGGTCGAACTCGGCGCCGTAGACGTCCCACGTTTGGCCGTGTTCATCGTACACCACGTCTGAAAATCTTTGAAATTGTCCAGACTTGTCCGGCTGTTGTACAGCATGTCTGGAACTGTCTGGAGCTGGCAGGGCCTCTTTAGAACCGTTTAAAATGGTCTGGAACTGTTTGCAACTGGCTTGAATTGTCTGAAACTATTTGGACCTGGCTGTAACTGATTAAAACTGTCTAGAACTGTCTGAAACCGTCTGGAAATGTCTGACACTGTTTGTACGTGCTCATCCTACACCACGTCTGGAACGGTTGACCGCGGCTTGGCCACGGCGCTCGGTGGCGGTGTTTCGGCAATGCTGTCGCATTCCAGTATCTCAAGGCTGTTCTGCTCCGTGATGCTGGCGACGGTCGGCGTGAACCCCGCCAAGACGGTACCAACGGTGGCCGGTCCAGAAACCCCTGCAGCAGCAGTATCGGCCGTAGACACCAGCGACAACGCTTCGACGGAGGACATCGTCAGGGTTGAAGGAGCTATCGGTGTGCCTGGTTCGACCGTCGACGCAGCGACACGGTCGGCCGGTGTGGAGGCAAGGAACGACAGCGGCCTATCCACTGAGTCGTCAGTCCCCGGGGAGACTAGCCCTGACACCGCACAGCTAGGGAACTCCGTCGGACTCTGTCGCCTCTATTTCCGGTGGTCACATTTATCGGGTTGTCTGCAACACCAAACGCTGGCGGTTATTCGGTCACAATCGTCAGTTTTCAGAACACGTGCAGCGGTTATTCGGCTATACTCGTCGATCTGTCGGTTATGCGAAACCGTCGTGACGATGTTTCGGCTACACTTGTGGAACGTTCGGACATATTCCGGCGACCACAATTGTTGGTCTTTTGGTCACGCAAAGTAATGGTTATGTTTTGGCCACACTTGTCGGTCCTTCGAGGCGGTCGGACTCTGTCGCCTCTTGTGCCGGTGTACAATCGCCTTCAGGTCCTCGTTGGAGCACACCACGCCGACGGCTCGCTTGGAAGGGTCCTCGGCAAAGCTCGTGCAAGCTTCGTCATCGACGTTGTGGCGAAGTAGCTGCGGTGGAAAACGGTCGTACGTATTCTCACTGATAGACCTGCGCCTGAACGCCAGACGAGCGGCTACCTTGTCGAACGACGATACTGCTGAAACAATTAACACAATAAACGTTAGCTCTAAACGGTCGCATTTAACGCTCTGTTTGCGCATCAAAGAATTTATTTAACATTATGCATCATCTAAATTTCGCGTTTTACCTACTTACTTACTAAAAACTACGACAAAAAATATTGGGCTTTTACTTAAAGTCGAGCAAAAAATGTAGAGATGGACTTTTTTATTTAGTTAAGTTTTTACTTTATGCCGTGTAATATTAAACAACAATTAAACGCAAATAGTTTTGTTCCAGTTAACTCTAAAAGAAACAAAAACTGCGTTGATATTTTGACGTGTCCAATAACAGTTTTAAGAATAAAGGTTTTTAGGGACGACTGGAAACACTAAAATTTTCACGCTTTAGTGAAAACGTCGAAAAAGTACAGAAATTTTGTGCAGTTAAAGTTGCTAAATAAAAATAAATCATCATTGCTATGAGGTACAGCTCTAAAGCATTTTCTCGAATGCAATTGCTTATATAAAGTAAGTAAATGAACAAATAGGTAAAAAGACATTTTATTTACTATTATATAGTTAAGAAAGCATTTAATATTCTGTGTTAACTATTACACCGAGAATAAAATAATGCTTTCAGTAAACTTTCAAAGTTGCCAGTGAAATCGAAGGATTACAACAGATTTACATTTCAAGCAACAAGTCGCGCACAAATCGATGAAGTGGAATTTGGGTGGCTGCAGCACGATGCGTATCTGTTGACACGGTAACCAGCGACGCTTGAAATCGACAATATATCTCCAATTAATCAGCTTCGCTGGGCGCAGACTTAGCAGCCTGCAGCCTAAGTTTTAAGAAGATGTGAATTAATTTCACTGAAGCTGAAGTATCTCCTTTGTTGCAAGGACGGTCGAGGCATTAATCAGACTGGATTACTGGGCAATATACCAGGCTACAACGAACGCTCTTTACCGCCTGCTGCTTCAGCTTATCTACTACATCTGCAAAGATGTGCTCTGCTTAAACGAAACGCAACGTGACAATTTAGGCAAATTTAGTAATTTAGGCGAAAGTTTCAATGAAAAATAACGCCGCATTAGAAATTTGCTATTTTTTGTGTGAGAAAATTTGCAGCATACATTTGTGCGGACACTACACTTCCTTCTTTTGTCGACGCGCTGGAAAAGATATGATAAAAGAAGTTGTAGCCTATATATAAACCTACAGATGACAGTAGGCCTACAGACAAAAATAAGTTTACCAATGTAAAAAAAATCGGACAGCCGATCGAGACACGGATGTTCGAATATCAATTCAGCTCGATCCCGTATGTTCCCCAAATGGGGGAGAGGCTTTTAAGCTTTGTAGACCTGCAGATTTTGTATTCATGGACTAAAATTTTCTGACAAAAATATAATTTATTCCTGAGATATTCGGCGTTTTACCCGCCCTTCCTACCAAAACGCCACTGGCTACTATGGTAAAAAGATGACGGCAAAAAATTGAAAACTGGAAGTAAAAAGCCGATTACCTTCTGGGGGCGGATCCCTGACGTCAGGGGGCGCGCTGCGTCGTGACGGATCAGAGCGATGTCGAAACATTCTGCGCTGTTTCTCTTCACCGCCGCCGGTCACGTGACAATCCTGTTCCACGCTGTCTGCTGCTAGCACCTCGTCACTGGCGTGTAGCCGACCTGATAAGTCAGCATCATTACTATTAAGCAAAAACAGAGTTGGTCATGACGGGTCTAAGTTTCTAAATCTAATCCAATCCAATCCATATGTCTATTTCAACCATTTAATTTTGCTAAAAATTATTCATTTACTAGCTGCTCGCAATCACAGCATCAAAGCGTCGCAACACCACCGACTAGCATCACAAGCATTACCCAAACCCAACAACAGATACGAAAGGTCAAATGTCATTCAAAATATGCCAAGTGTGTAATTAAATTAAATATAAACTATGTCAGTTTAACAGAGCTGCACATTTCATACTTTTACTCATTGCTATTGCGCAAAATACCATTACAAACGATGGCAAATTTTTTCTGACCCAATGCAATACAACCGAATCTGGTGCAATCCAGTCCATAGATAAATCTAATCCATGCCAATTCTGATCGAAAACGCTCTTGAACGCAAGCGACTCTTCGTATTTCTACACGCGTCTCCGCAGCGTGGTCCGTCTGTCTGTCACGTAATGCTAATGTCTTGTTCTTTCTTTTTTTATTTCAGCTTGAAGTTTTTGAGCTCTTTCGGCCGATCGCTGTTGAGCATTGCAAAATCATCAAAAATAACTGTAATTTTATAAACGAAGTCCCACAACTAGTAAGATTAACATAAAAAGGTAAACAATAAACAAAAAAATATATAAAAAAACTAAGTAAGTAGCATAAGTAAGTAAGTGAAAAAATAAAAAAAAGTTAAAAGAACGATAAAGGAAACGAAAAAGAAAAAAAAACTAGAAGACGCTCGTAAGAGTGCCTATCTCCGCCAAGTGAAGTAATTTAAATATAACAACTACTACTACTACATTGTGACCATGAGTCTATCTGGCACCGTTATGGAGATATGGCGCCTCAAAGACATGACAGTACACACACACGGAACGACGGACACATACAACGACGGACAGAACGACCAATCTCATAAGCGCTTCCAATGTTCACTTACGTTTACACTGGGCGGAGATAAAAATTTGTATGTTAAACCTAAACGCACGAGACGTAAAATTTTGAATCCACTGTGTGGTTAAAACTCTATGTATTGCGAAATTGATTGTCCGACCTGTCTGACGTAACTGCTGCTGCTGTTGCTGAGTGCGACCGCGTGATGTCTGTGACCGAGACAGTGCCAGACCGCGTCCTCTCAGAGACTGTTCGAACGCCAGAGCAGCTCGCTGTCGTCGCTCTCGTTCAATCGCCGCCAGGTGGGGCCACTCCGCCGACGTCTCGAATACCTGATCGACGCAAAACACACTTACTTACTTACTTACTTAAAATGCTACGCATGAAACGATTGACTAATTTGCAGCGGGGAAACTGACAAACGAACCGCTAGTTTATCTAAAAACAAAGTAAAGAAACAAAAAACTATTTTAAACAAAACTAAAATAATAAAAGTTAAAATAAAAAGTACCACGACGTAAAAAAATAGAAAAAAATTCCAGAAACATATGTACGAGCGATAAAGGCCTGAGATCACAAAAAAACTAAAAAGGATAAATATAACGATAACTTAAACAAGAAAAACTAAAAAATGCAAGCAAGTCCAGACATCCGTGTATCAGTCAGCACGTGGGATCAATAAAATTTTGTAAATTAATTAGGCTTACAAAATTATTTTGCTAAAAGTTTCCACTGATTAAAATCAATATCGGTACAAGTTCAAAGCTAATTAGTAACAATTAGCATTTTGCGCATAGCAAATAATTAAAATTATCATTTATATCTAAATTATTTAACACAATGCACCAGCAGTAGGCCATATCATAGTTTGAAATTTCATTTTAGCATCACCTTAGCATAAATTTTTGTAAATAGACAGAAAACATTCATCTTTCCGCATGCTTAAATGTTGCAACAATTTGGACGACGAGACATTTTTCTTTTAATAACCTAAACAGTGAATTATGGATTTTTTGCGCTACGTAAATTGACGTATTACTCACTTATTTACTTATTTGTACTAAAGAGGTTATCTATTTCAAAACTGCGTCGTCATCGAAAAGCGGCGAACAATAATTGCATTACGCCGACTATTATATGAATGGTCATCATTAACAGCTGCTCATATCGTGCTTTACAATAAATCAAGTGTGCTGCAGATTTAAAAAACGAGAGTACGGCGTTTGTTGTATTCGTGTATCGCTTCTATTTTTCACTGATTTCACGACAAAAACGAATTTATTGCCAAGCCGCAAAATTGCACGATGGCATTAGGCCTAACTGATATTTAGCCGCCAAATACACTGTCACTCAAACTACAGTATACTGTCCAAATATTATCGATATATTAGTAACACTACAAATAATTTATGTATATTGATAAGTTTTTACCATAAACTGTGACAGCTACAACTACAAGATTTTTACTATTGGACTATTACGCTTACTCTATACGTTTACCGTTACACCAGCATAACAGAACTAAAAGAAAAACCTATGTACAAGAATGAAAAAAACTTCTTGTTTACTCATTTTTAGACGCTACAGCGCAGTAAAAACTGGTAGTGCCACTGCGCTGTAAAAATTTTCTGCTGCATTGCATTATACTGTGTTGTACAGAAAAAAGGGTAAATTTTCGGATTTAATACAAAAACATCGGATTAAGATGTAGCATATAAGATAAGATGTTTATCACAAGTCCGTCTTAACAGCCTAGATTGCATTACGAGTCTTGCGTGTCTGTCTGTCTGTCTGTCCGTAATCTGAAACGGGTTTCTGAGAAAAGAAGAAGCATAAAAAACCCAAAACCGGTGTTAACGTTTAAAGAGCAAGAGATATTTTGAGCCAATTATTTTAGCTCAAAGCTCAAAACGTCAAAGATCAGGCTGACGGCGACACAATATTTTGACATTGAACCATTATTGAACATTATGTTTCCGGCTTGGCGCAATACAACCGTGAACATTAAACAATTATGCAGAACAACAAATGCATAACGGTTAATCACTCATAACCTATATTGAAATTGTTAAAAATAAAAAAAAACAGTTGCGCTTTAACCTTTTCACGGATGCGTTCTTTGACTCTGGACAGGAGAACCGACGGCGAGCTCGGGGTACGGCCTAGTCGTCGTCTGTTAGGTCCGCGCGAGTCGCTCAGACCGGAAACGAAAGTCGCGACGTGAGTGACATGCGCAGTGGAAGACTGTGCGTCGCCGCTGAGCCGGGCCTGTAGTAGTAGTCGTCGTCCGCGGGTGGCTGCCGCTGTAGCTGCACCGGTGTCGTGAGCTTCAGTCATTGATGTTGTCGATGATGATGATGGAACAGAGCTTACAAGCAGTGTCTACAACAAACTGACAAAAAATACATCAAATAAACAACGTAAAAGCGTATTCCTAATAAGGATTGGGCAAGGTATGACTCTACAACAGAGAAAAGAAGAAAAAGAAAAAATCTACTGAGCTAAAAGTAAGAAAACTGAAATACTGGATAACGATAAGGTAAAATCAGAAATAAAAAAGCAATAGTATACAAAAGAAAAACGATTGTGTGTTATGTAATTTAACGAGGAAGAAAAAGAAAAAAATAAAGAAGAAGAAAATTTACTACTGATAATGATATGATGGAACAGTTGCAGTAAATCGCTGCTGATGTTTTCTTTATTCAAAACTCTTAAAATTCAAGCACAAAACAGGCAAAAACAAGAAGAAGTCACAGTATTGTGCTTCGAATAAAAGATAGCGAACAGGAACGGCAACAAAATAACGAAATTGTTCGAGATAATGAAACATTGGCTAAAGTTCGCTGCTGACGTTTCTTCAGACTGTCACGGCTGCTACTGCCGCTGGCCTGTTGCGGAGGTGTAGTTCGTTTGTCTTCGCCAGGTGTCGCTGTGGCGGGGAAGTCAGGTAGTCTGGCGACGTCGGACTTTTGGTCTGGCCGGCTACGATTTCCGCTCACGACTTGACATAATATTATCTAACCCTACATAGGTCCAGCAAACGATACTATCCCTGCTTAGTAAATGTTCTTTGTTTTTGTTTTCCTTTCCACCGAAACCCGTACCGAAAACGTGCGCCGATACTGTAGGCTAATTCTCTGAAGATGTTAAAACGAGATCGTTATTTCTTGGTTGAAACCGTCAGCAGGCACGGCCGATGCGTTTCCGGAGCTTTCAGAAGTAGTTTGCAGCATCACATCGGCAGTAAAAAACACGTACGTCAAAGACGCGTAGGCATACGTCAGCGCGTCTTCAAAGACACTTTGCCGTCAGCGAAATAACAAGATTAGTTGGTTTTCCGCAGGGTTTTCATCGGTCGCACCTGCGGACGGACAGCGCGCGTTTCATTTATTCTAAACACGCACAGCCACACATAAAAGTCATCCGCTAGCCGTCGTCAAAACCACGTGTGGCCACGGCAACGCATTTTGGCCGCCAGCGTTAGCAGCAGTGATGCACGGGCGGCGAAAATTTGCCTAACGTCTGCCGTTCGTTTTGCTGAGGTGTGGCATTTAACGTCGCGATCAATGCGATTGAGAATCTGCTTTTGTCGAAACAGTTTAAAGCTGCTGCTACACGTTACCATGACAACGCGCGTTTAGCCCAGCATCTGAAATGAAGTTGTGCGAACCGTGAACAGCAATAATAACAAGAATAGGCCTAATGGCAGAATAACTTGGATTTTAAATGTTTCAACACAGATATTACATTATCGTGTAATTTGTTTCTTGGGGCTATGTCAGACACGCGACAAAGTTGAGCAACTTTTTCGGTGGTTTGGCACGGATATTAGACGTAAAACGAATGATGACGTTTAATAGTGCGCATTTTTCGAGTCTCTCTTTTCGCCCGTCCCTCTTTCTAGCGACTGAGTGAGACAACTCGTCAGACGTAATGACTCAGGCAGTCGCTAGAGGCGCCACTTACTGCAGTGGCTCAGGCTGCAATTATTTCCAACGTAATTATTAGTCCAGACGTGCACAGAAAGCGACAGGAATGAACTGAACTGCTCTGACTTTTCCTAGACTAACTGTCTATTTCTACTGAACCTAGCAGTAGTTTGCATGACTTAGGCTACTGTAAAAAAATTCCTGATTGATTGCTTTGGCATATTTTAGTTGACTTCAGTTCAGTTCATTTCTGTCCGTCTGTACACGCCGCATATTTCGTTTATTTGTAGCTTTGGCAGAATCTCCACTAAGCCTATTTCGATTTATTATTAATTTGTTGTACATCAAGTTGGAAATTATTGGAAATAGTACAGTTTGAGTTTTCTTTCTCCAAATTTCCAGTAAGCCTAGAACAATACAAAATAAACCTACATTGTGTTAGACATGTCGAGATCAGTTTGTAAATAAAACCCAATACTATTCGGTTTTTTTTATCTTTTACACCCAGTGTTGTGCACTGTCAATGTAAACCAGTGTGCAGATTGCAGCACTCTTTTCGGAGGAAAGTAGTCCTCGCTTTTTCCGTACACTCAAAAACGGAGTACAAAAAAAAATCACGGCGGACATCTTCAATCTCAGTTTTTTTTCTCAATCCAATTTAGCGTCATCGCGGTAATCCATAGATGCATGCGTAATAGATAAGTGAATAAATAAATACGAAAGTGAATGAATATATAACTAATCAAATAACGAAATAAACAAATGATATTTCAGTCTTTGGGAATTAAGTACCTTGAGCGCCAAAAACAAACTACAGTCCAATTTAGCATCACCGTAGTAATCGTTGGACTCAGGTGTGCGGCGTCTGCGTTGCCACTAGCAACGGACAGCAATAATATTAGCAGCAGCATCACTATAGCGGAGTATCTTCGGCCTTGATGACGGCGAATACGTCCGGCTTGAGCCGTGGACTAAATTCGATCCGACGTTCAAATATCCGACTGCTCACGAAAGCCGAATACCCCCATCGTATACTGTAAAATACCGAATAGAAATGGGCTGTGTTAAAAAAGATAGTCGTTTAAACGTCGAGTCACTCTCACATCTTTAATTCTGCTAGAACTAAAGTAATACGGTGAATAAAAATAGATGTATATTTTGGCGGCCTGTTCGGTCGAGCGGTATAATGTCGATGGTCGTATCAACGAAGTTACTCACCGTTGAGCCAGGTTAGTACAAGGACCGGTGACTGTTCGCGGCTATACCTACCGTCTTAGGACGCAACTGAGCCACGCAGGTCAACTCAGCCTGGCCATCTCTCCGTTGGTAGGCGCAATGAATACTAGCGAAAGCTACCGCGTCAACAGGCACACCGCGCGATGCACTACCCCGCTGCAAAATGTCCTATCAGACAGTCAAATCGTGACTTGCAATAAAAATGGACACAGTGGATTAAGATTTGCAAAGCTCCGACACCAGTTTCATGGTCTTGCAGCGTAAACTGGTATCAGCGTGAAAGTTTAAAAACAAAGATCAATGCCGCGCTACAGACTTTATAGCTCTGAAACGACTGTACGTTTTAAGAATATGTTCGAAAGTGGCATGGACTGTAGAATGATAAGATCGTGATCCTCAATTCCGACGATACTGTCGCACCTCCGCAATTCTCTAAGCGGATCACAGTCCGTGGACCGTCGGACCTGTCTGCATCCTTGGCACACCTCCAGTGTCATCGCATTGCGGCGCCGGGTCACGTGATTTCTGACGTCATCAGAACGGGCGTACTACTATGCGTCAACACGTTCCCGGATGGAGTGCAGGGCCGGACGTTCTAGAATCTTATAGGGTGTTTACACGATCCAGCAAACGTCCAGCAAACTTCCAGCAAATGTATTCAAAATACGCGCGAATTACTGGACGTTTGCTGGATCGTGTAAACACCCCATTAGACTTGTTGCGTGCGCCGCGACATTTTACGACTATGACGTATTACCGGTGGTCCGGCATGTCTTCCATAGCACTGGCTCACGCTTACGCCTGGTTTCCACCGGAGCAACGCAAAAAAATAGACACTGCTTCGTAAACCGAAAGCACTTTTACGCATCTTGAGCTGATCTTATGTTATGGCAACATTCTAAAAGTAACTTCGACTATTTATATAGGCTACATATATAAATTCTAATAATTCCAGTGCTATTTGTGATTGACGGCGCACCTGAAAATGTTTGCAATTCACTACCGGAAAATTCCCGCCCTAATCTGATATTTTTATTTCCCCATGCAATTTTTTAGAAAGCACTCTTGACTCCATTTGTCAATGGAGTTGACGCTCCTGACACTTTCTAACTACCGGAGCTGTTACGTTTTTTGCGTCAGCTGCGAGTTTGCATTCGGCTGCGTACTTTTTATGCGTTCTTTACGTTCGTTGGGTACATCTCGCGTTTAAAAAGTGCACAAAGGCGTTGAGTCGCGTGCGTTGTGTTAATTTTTGATAGAAACCGGCTTTTACTCGATCGACGGTAGCGCACATAAAAGCGAAACGCACGAAATGCACGAAATAAAGCAATTTTGTTCCACACGGCAGTGAATACAGTGTGCCGAAAATATGTTATTTAGACACAGATAGAAGCAAACTAATAAGCCTAAGATCATAAAATTTTTACATAGTTATAAACAAGCGAAACCCTCGCTCAAGACTAAGTACTACTCGCGGGTATCATGCAGACAAAAACGAACAAAAAATCTACGGGTGATCTTGACCCTTGCGATTCAGTAAAATTCTAGAGATTGTCAAAGTACAGAATTTCATCAAGCTAACTGCAGCGATTTATGAGTTATCGTAGTATACGAAAAAACCGCGATAAAACTTAGCGACGATGCAGAAAACAATACTGTCGTCGCTTTCGCTGGCACTGGCAGTGGTTAATGCTTTATATATACTTTCTGCAGTTTTTGACGCGGCGCTTGTAAGTAAGTAAGTAAGTAAGTAAATTTAATTTATAAAGCGCACAATGTCAGCAAGAAACTCACTGAATCTGAGGCGCTGAGGTAAGGAGTGAGGCGGGCCACTAAAAATGTTGTCAAGTTAATCGTTCGCGAATGCAGTTCGCACCAATTTGGTTTGCAAAAGCAAAGTAAATTATTTATCTGAACCGAACTGAACCGATGGCGCCTACACGTCGCGTGCTTTCGCTCAAAACACGAGTATATTGTCGATAGGCGGGTCACGTAGTCACGTGTTTCGTGACGTAACAACCACCTGATTGCTTGACCTTTTACCAGCCAAGAGCAAAACTATCCATCAGTATTAGTTTGCCTCTATGGTTTTGCTGCTCAGCTTACAGTACAACGTCGTGATGCTATTATTATTTTTATTTATTCACATGTTTATTGTTTGTTTACTTATTTATTAATATTACACCCGACGTGTAGGCGCCATCGGTTCAGTTCGGTTCAGATAAATAATTTACTTTGCTTTTGCAAACCAAATTGGTGCGAACTGCATTCGCGAACGATTAACTGGCTTCATACAGCTTACAGTATAGTGTACGGTTACCGTGAGCTTCGCTTGTCGATACCACCGGATACGCCTACTATTAGGCAGTGGCTAGTGGTACATGTAAGTTGAAAAGATCTGTCGCACAAATAATTTTTAATATTCTGTCTAAAATATGCGCACCCACTTTTAGCATATGTTCGATTTTGTTATGCATTTTTGCAATATGGGTGTAAAATTGTACGCACTTCCGCAACAGTGAGGATTTATATTTGTTACATAAATAAACTAGAAAGCAGACAGAGCCCGCACACCTCCGCCAAGGCAACGTTGTTTCTAGGCGGCAACACCATCTTTGGTTTTGCAGCGGTTTCCCTTATGCCCCCTTTAACGCAATGGTAACGAAAATTTCAAAATGATCCAGAATCCAGGATTCCTTCCGGATCACCCCCAATATTGAGTCACTAGTAGCTTGTGCCATTCCCGACATACCCTTGAAATTTCACAAGAATCCGTCCATAACTTTTTGAGTTATCTTGCTAACACACAGACAGACAAACAGACAAACAAAGTCTGGCAAAAACATAACCTTCTTGGCGGAGGTAAAAAATAGGCCTACAATGATAATATTGCTCACTAATGAAATAAAAACTCGACTGGTGGCAAAAACGCGACTATATATAGCTATACTCCGTTACACAGAAAACTGCAAATTGCTTATATACGGCGAATCATTCGGTTCGTTTGAAACATCGCATAAATAGCAGGCTTTTTGCATCAACGATAGTTTCTTTCCGGCGGCGGCAGACCCTGGAGTGCAGTGTGCATGTGTGTGCGTCCAGGTATATTTGCATCCCAAGGCAGAGAAGGTTTGCTTCTGTGATGCTTCTGTCTCAGATGCTAACAGTCAAAAACACCTGTAAAAGAGGGACGATATTATAGACATAACCAAAAATCGTGGGGAAAAGGTGAAAGTTTTATCGGAAAGGACTGATGGTCTGGAAGGCGCTCCCCACAAATATTTTTGGGCACGGAAAAAGCAATGATAATGCACGGGGCTGATGCGTGTCAAATTTTGTTAGTTTTGCTGCACAAACGTGCGTTTATAACTAAAGATGGGAAACTGGCGATCGCCCCCTATTGCCCCTAGCTTTAGTTGTAGGCTTAAGCGCAAGTCCCCCGATTTCTTCCTCCTCTTAGTACACTGCCGTAGAACGGAAGTAGGTAAAATGTCACGATTCCGTTCTCATGCGGCATGACATTACAGCTGAGATCCAGGGTGTGGGAAACTTGATTAGTGCTGTCTTCTCCTCTCTCCTACGGTGTAACTACTAGCTAAGAAAGACGAGAATAGCTCGACGCTGAGCACACGTACCCTGGACTAACGCACGAAGAAAATTACCAGAATGAGTAAGGAACAATGCATCTTTATCATTACCATCATCCTAATTATCATCATCATCAGCAACAGCAAGACCACCAGCTCTGGCAGCGGATCGAATAATTAAAGCACGCTATTGACGTTACCGATTCGTATTCCGTTCAGTTAAATTTGTTGCGCTGCCGTTTACTGGTAAAATAAAGCTAGGCCTATACGTATTAAAGCGTATTTACTATTTTGCCCATTTCTACATGAGAACGCACAGTTGTCTGTACGAATGTTTGACAGTGTTCCATCACGGTAATAGAAAGATCTTATTAGCTAGTCGACAGCCGGCACGAATTCTGTTATTATTTCAGAAGCTGGACCACTTCGTCTTAGTAGCTAATGATACCATTATCGCCGACCGTTCTGTTCATAAGCGTATTATTGCAGTAGGATTGTCTGCGTTTCATGCAACATTCAGAGACTTACAGAAAAGTACGGCAGTTAATTTTTGTCAAACATAGTGTTTCTGTTTCAAAAAAAATGTTTTTTTATGAAAATAGCTAAAACTTTCACAAATTTTACGATTCTTGATTCATTTCTAAAGATACATCTAAATGAAATGATATTTTGCAAGCAAAATACTCTCAGATTGCAACTTTAGCTCCATATATAGCTAATTTATTTCGCAAATTTTAAGCAGTGCCGAAAATAATGACACGCTTTCGTGTACCGATAATACGCTTCAACTTTTGTTGTATAAAAACTTCCCATGTTAAATTAACCCCTCCCTTTGCCAGATCGGTTTGCCAGTATCTGAAGCGCGTCCGGTAACTTAGCCGCTCCAAGCGGCTGGCAGCTGCTAAGTTACTGGACACCCGGCTACAGTACGCGCTACGAGCACATTGTGACGTAAAAATTTTACGCCACGTTACAGTTTAGGCCAGCATCCGGGCTTCTGAACGTATCAGTTTTTAGATGGAAGTTGAAAAATCACTGATCTAAATGTACCACCGAACAGTATAAAACAACATTAATGCAAAATCGTTTCCTTAATTACTATTTTTACTTGAAACTCGCCTCTTACAAGCAGCAACAGCCATTTTCAGTTGACAAATTGACGTCTGCGCTAGCCGCGCTAAGGTAGATTGTTGTCTGACGAAAAGTTGTAGCGGCTTGCAGTGTATTGCAGCCGAAATGTCGTAGCCGCTAAGTTGCCAGACGCGCTTTTGGTCTGAAAATAATTTGCTATCATAAACGAATGGAAAAATAGGTGTCAAAACAATTTTCAACCCGAAAGCAATGGCTCCTATACAGTGGAAAAAGCTATAGGTTTTAAATGCATTAATTTGATGGACTGCGCTCACTCGAGATCGCTGCACAATGCTACAGTTTGGCCGCACGGCTGACCATGACACGTGATCAGAAACAGAATAAGACATAGAGATATAAATTGTGAGAGAAAGACAGAAAGAAAGAAAGAGACAGACAGACAGACAGACAGACGGACCGAGAGTGGGACAGAGAATGAGACCCCAACAGCTGCCAGTAAATGACCGCACAGCGATGACGTATTGCACAGGACAAGGCGACTAATGACGTCACGATGAGAACTTGTTTGCTTGCTTACTTACTAACTCAATGACGTCACGAGGGGAAGCTGCTTAGTTCGGTGCCAGAATGGCCACGTATCCAGTGATTCTATTTGGTGATGCCCGAAGATAACGATTTATTTGCTGCATTATTACAAATAATTGTCCGCAGTACTATTTGCATTTTTCTTTGAAATGTCGCACGGTTTTATTGTTTTAATTTCGTTAGTTTGGTTTATCGATAAGAAATTTACTGGTAATTTTTGTAGCATAGTTACGCACTTTGAATGTAGCTCCGGACTTTTTATGCAGAATTTCCGTGATCTTTCAAATGTTAGCGGCACTAGAACTAAACGAAATAAAAGAAAATGTCGGTTTAGCGGTATTGCATTACTGCAGGCCAAATAAACATCTATAAACTTTTTATAAAGGTTTGTTTAATGTATTTGTAAAAACTCGTTTTAAAGTTTTAATTTTTTTTGTTTGTAGTAAAATGTTAAAAATCCAATGTAAAAAATGACTGCAATTTAATGCAATTACGTACGAAAAATCGAAATGGCACTTTTTGTGTTTAGACTTACTTACTTATCTACCATGCCAAAATTTGATGAATATGATAAAAGTGCCACCTGAAGCAATCTATTCAATCAATATTTCAAATAAAGCCTGTCATGTATTTATTCAACGTTTACAATTTTTTTATTTCTAATAAAAGAGCATTAAGTGTTTTTATTGTCCTGCCGTTTATTGCACATACATACGACGTATTCGAGTATCGCTAACGAATATTTACCGATACCGCGCTTCTCTAACAACATTAGCGCTTACTCGATAGCAAGATAGATGTCTTGCGTCGCAGGGAGGTGACGTTGAGGGTCCGGCTGGTGCGGTGGTCCAACCGAGCACCGACTGTGACGTCATCACAGAGCTGTGACGTCACACACGACCTGATTGTCGTCTTGCATAATGGATGCTTTTCTCTCAGTAATTTATTATCACAGCTAAATCGGCAGCAGTGGCCTTACAAAATAGAATTCTCGCAAAACTAATTCGAAATAGTAAAATGACATTTACTCTTGGCTATTCGTGGTGTTTACTTTGAAAAGTTAATATCGATATATCTACGCATAGGCATATTATATTTTATACAGCAGTCGTATTTATAGCTTAGCGGTTATTCATAAGGTTATTGGATAAATATTCGGTCCTAGAAAGTTCGGCTATTCATACGGCAGCCGCCTTGAGCGGCCTTAGCCGGTACGCACGAGCACCGCATCGGCCTCACAGCAGTCGGCCAACTCACGACATCAACCCTAGCATAATATCACGAGTAGCGTGCAGCGGCTAGTGTATGCTTGCCTCCAGGACCCTGCAATTCGTGACCAATGTCACAGCCTTAGTTTGGGTGTCTATTTATCGTCGCATAATTATCTTAAATATGCTAACTCTAACCTTAATCCTAACCCTAAACTATACCCTAACCTTAATATTAACCCTAATTTTACTCCATCACGCATAACGCTAACGCTAGCGAACGACGCTAGTGCCGCTTATCGAATATAGTCGAATCTACGACTGCCGTCAAATAGCCTACAATCTGTTATTTATTTAACTAACATTACTCGTATTCATTTCAAGATCGTAAGTCAACAAACTAAAACGATGCATCAACAGCAAGTGGGCCGCTCTGAGTCACGCGGCTATTGAACGTGGTGTTGGCGAGTGGCGTCAGCGTTTACGCGCTTGCGTTCGTGCTAGAGACAGACATTTGGAGCACATGCAGTATTAAAATGATGTGTGTGTGTGTGACACGCGTGACTTTCAGGGACCAGATGGAGTTCGATATATGCAACTAGATTGCTGTACTGGTTTACACGTAGCCCATTCCGCTTCGCCCGCATAGTAGTTGTATAGTAGGCTTAGTAGTGATAAGTGGCAGTTATAATGCCCTCCGTACCGGAGGACGCCCGACCGGAAGCGCATTAGAAATGTAAAAATTTTAAAAATCTTTATAACATATGGAAAACTGTTCAACCTTGTATCGATTCTCGTAATCAGTATCTATTCGAGTTGATGCAGTTCGTGCAACACTATCGGACACTGCTGTAAAGCTAACTGATGGACGAGCTGGCGGTAATTAAAGCAGCTTTGGTCGTGACTCGTGTGACAGTGGCGCCGACTGGTGAACGCACAGTGACATCTGGCGAACATGAGCCGCACTGTACCGGCGTTCTGTCTTGATACTACAGTAAGTCGACACACGCAAGGGCGTTTCCGGTTAAGGTGCCGAGTTATGGAACAAGCCGCCGTCTGAGATCACTGTCACCGTTGGTCTTCACGTAGCGTCACAGGACTTTTCTATTCTGCTCTTCATAGCCGGACCTAGTCTTAATCGACACCTTACTGGCGTGCTCCTAGAAACAGTGCTTATTTCATGAATCATGGCCTACTTTGATCTCCTCCTATCTCTCTCACTAGTGTCTGCAGTGTTATAACCACCCACAGTCTCACTCCGGTCAAATGCAACGGTTTAAAAGTGCCCTTTTACTGCAAACATTTTGCCAAGCGCTATGCTGCACTATAAGCCGTTCAGCCGAATGCCGATGCTGTGTGATATTCCTCAGTTTCCTATTGATTTTAACAGTCCGTGCTGACATCTAGAAAAGTTCAGTTATTACCGTTTGGGGTCCGAACGGACCCCAAGTTCTACGCTTAATAACGACCCCATTTCTGTACGTGGTGCAAAAAGAATTATATATTTAGAAACTGCAGTATATTTTACATTAAATAATGGTATGCATAAGTAGGTATGAGCACGGTAGCATTAACAAATTTGTCATTTATCGAAGTAGTGTTTCTTTATATTTCGCCGTGCAACAGCGGACATGCATGGCCAGCAGTCAGTATGTGGGCGGTCCCAGTGCTCGTCCGCCGCCTGTCAACAGAGCGATAAATCGTTCTGCTGCAGAGACTGACGGAGTTCGCTGGTCACTGCTTGACAGTGGCGGCGCCAGAGCAGTAAAGGAGCCAGGTCATTTCGAGGTCAGAAAATCGTCAAGCCAGGTCAAGTCACAAGGACGCCGCGAACGTTTCGCTTGACAAGATCTCCCTGACTTGGCCCAGTGGTATAGCAAATTGGGGTTTTCGCTTCGCCTCCCTTTTTTCCTTTTTTTCTTTAGTTCCTTTCCCTTCCTTTCCCTCTTTTTGTCTGCTTATTAACCTTCACTTTTTTCCTGTCTGCTTCAGTCTTTCCCTTTTTCCCATTAGAAGCAAAACACTTAAAATCCAGCTAGAGAATCTGCGGAGCTCTGAAGCTCTCTGCAAGCGGAATTTAAGGCGAAATCGAATTTGGTGCATTGTAACTTTAAAATGTGAGATCTGGTGAAAACAATGTTAATTTTTTTCAGATAATCAACTGTGAAAAATAACACATTAAGTGTAGTTTGTAGGCTTGTGCTTACGTCTTGTCTGAGGAATTAGAGGGGGGGCTGGACCCTCTGCTTCCCACTTAGTTACGCAATCGTTTAATGGCAAAGAACACTGTCGAAAATGGGAAGCAATGTAGAAATCAGAATTATATTAAGTAAGTAAATAAATGAGCAACGAACCCCAACAAATAGTAGGCCTAAACGCGGCTAAAGGATAGTGTTGCCGCTGATTGATTCATTGTCAAAATAAAACAAGTAAAACAGTCAGATATTTGAGATATGTTAACATTTTTTCTGTTCTCACTATTACTGAGGCAGGGCGGGAGCCAGGGCGGTGGTTCTTCCACGCAGGTCATTTGACTTGGCTCGCCCTGGTGTAGCGCCGCCACTGCCGCCGTACATGGACACCTGGCACTATAGCCTCCACTAGATGTCCGAGCGCCGTGTGAGGGCAGGCAGACTGTCCCGGTCAGTATCAGTTGTCGCCTCATAAGTCAGTCTCGTACCCCGCCCCTGCTACTTGCGCCTCCTGCAGTGCCGCTCACACGCCGGAATATAGGCATTTATGCATGGTGACTGTCGTTTTTATTTTTTTTCTAATTACCTGGCGATGCTAGCACTCAGCTAACTGTACAGATTGGCAGAAGACATGCTTGGAAAAAATTGCGATTTTTTTCATAATTTTGCTACATCAATAACTAACTGAATTAGTTTAAAAATGACGCTCTGGGGTCCAAACGGACCCCATGTCAGCACGGACTGTTAATTACGCTTTTACTATTCGCGTCTACATACATGCACATTTGTCGTGCTGCTGACCTAATATGCTGCATCACATGTCTTGCCCGTCCGTTTGTCCGTCTGTGCCGTACGGGCTTTTAATTCACAAGCAAAAAGCGTAAAAACCTGACATTAAGGTGAACGCTTCCCATGGCAGGAGAAACCGCAGAGCGCTGATTTGCAGTTATGAAGATAAAACGGAAAGATAATTGTGTGTAAAATCTTCTATAAATGACGCACATCTGTCATATCATGTTTTCTCACAGATGGCAGATCGATTGCGCGCGACAGCGATTTTCTGAAATAGGCTATTGTGTGTTTACTGGTTTGCTACCACAATGAATGATAAACAGACGGATGGCCGCGTACAATGTCGTCACAAGCCGTACCGACATCTTTGCCTGTTCCAACAGTTCTGTGCTCTGCACAAATCAAAGAGAGATTTAAGCATGTTCATCATGTTCTGCCCAACAAAAGCGCCTAAAAGGAAAACAACAAAAACTGGAAAATGTCGGTCAGCAGCACAATCTGCGTTTGAAGTCTGAGGACCTCTTTATAACATGGCGTGCTACGACATACAAATGTTCACTTGGTACAGCACGACATTCTCTGGCGTATAAATTACAAAGCTTCCGAATTCAGAAAGCCATATCTCAAATCAGGTAAAATAGCAGCAGAACTCCGTACAGTTGCAGGCGCTAAATTCTTAGTACGTTTATGTAGATTAACGTTGGAAAATATGCGAGTAAAAACCCACATTTTAGAGAACAAATTGAGTCTAAATTCAGCTTTTCAATACGGTAAAACTTACCAGGCATAAAGACGTGCAGCTTTACGCAGTCGTGCCGGTTGTTCCGTGGTCGAAATACAAACACGACTCTATCGACTGCGGATGCGGAGATGACAGCATCGTTGACGTGACGTCACAGCTCTGTGGCCAATCACAGCAGCCGAAGCGAGTCACGTGCCACCCACGACTGACTGCGCAGGCAGAGGTTATACGGAGGGCGCCAGAGTCATCTATGTTTCATCTGCCGTGCGCTGCTGTGGCTTAGTCCAAAATCCACGTTAGAGCTGTGCGGCGACCGAAGTTTCCAGTTACTAATTCGATAGTCGCTGAATTGAATATCGGGTGATGCATACAAAAAGCAAGCAGCTGACTTTTATAGGTTTGCCACTTTATTAGATAAACCTATTAACTAATTTTCAAAATTCTTTCAACCACAATAGTTTGAAACGTGAAATAAATTGGTCATCACAATCGTAAACGTGTCCTCAGCTTCGGAATATTAAAAACTAGGCTTACTTTCTGTGTAGGCTAACTCAGTTATTAGATCTTGAAAATACCTATAGTCTGTTGACCAAGCCAGAGCGCAAAGCTTAGTGATCAGTTATCGATCTCATGGTAATCGGGATCCGGGTAACGGTCTAATAAATTTTTCTTAATTTTGTTTTTAAAATCACTATCGTTCCGCAACCGAAAGTCGGCCCACTCTAGCGACTTTTCGTGCCTCTTGTATTATGATCATAACCCTATGTTTGTTCATTAATTAACGTGTTTATCAACGCTACCACTTCCAAAAAGCATCAGGCATCTGCATTTTCTCGGTAAGTTGCTAAAATGGATAACAGGTCACGAAACGCTCTAGTTTTGGATAATGATCTGGATCTGTATCGCGAAGCAGCCAGCCGAGCTAAGTGCCAATTCACGAGCATAATCACCAGATGGCGCCACTAATCGTAACTAATGATGCGGATTGATGTCAACTGTTGTGTATGACAGCTGCTGTGAGCTTTTTCGGATTTATCTCCATTACTTAAATGCTTTTTTGCTTTTATCAGTAATACCCCGTTTACACGATCGAGCAAACATCAAGCAAACGTCACACGTGCTAATTGCTCGACGTCTGCTTAACGTCTGCTTGACGTCTGCTCGATGTTTGCTCGCATTCATCCAGCTAGTTCGACGAGCTGTGATAATCAGCATGCTAATTAGGAGGGCGAGCGGGTTGTAATTGGAAGGCCTATATAACACGTGATCAGCTGTGGGCTCAGCCACGACCTACATTTAAGCTAGAAGTTTAAATAGGCCGTGGCTAAGCCTAGGCCTACATTTAAGCCAGAAGGCGGGGTTCCATCAGGTCTACTTGATGTTTGCTCGATGTTTGCTTGATCGTGTAAACGGGGTATAAATTTAGGCCTAAGCTTAATAGTACGGTCATTTCTAGTACGTAGCTCATTGCAATGGAGCTGCAAGTGGCGCCTTCACATTTTTTTGTCTTCTGACATCTTTTCATTTATGGTAGGTTTATATCCGCGGTTCGATGGACAAACCTGAGTTATAAACCCAATTTCACCGTAAGTCGGAAAGGTGACAGACGCTACACAGCTGTTTACCTTTTTTACTGAAAACTAGGCTAATATACGATAGGATAAAAATTTTCTGACGAAAAAAAATCGGAAAATTGTCGACAATTTTACGACAGCTCAATTTTTTTGAGCAGTTGCCTTCTTCCTGTCCCCTCTTGCCATACGTTACTAGTTTGGAAGTTACCAGTACGTAGGGGTTAAAGAAATCAATACGTCAAGCTGTTTTAGAGCAGGCGACTAGCTGAGGGACGAAAGCTAATGAAAGCACGAGCGCGTTGATGAGTATTTACGTGGCAGCCCTATGTAACACTACGCAGGCTTAATCTTGCTGCTGGTAATGATATTATGCCCCGCAATGCAAGTAGATTATGCACAATAATTACTATCGACCGGCCTATTAAGTAGCAACCGTCTCAGCGTTTAACGAATGATTACGCCATAATAAATATTAAAAAACACCTAGGCCTACTTCGACTTTCTGTCATAACATTAGCGAACATCTTAAGTGTAGACCTTATTAAAATCACGCAGAGAGTATGCAATAAAATCGCACACAGGTAATCGAATAATAGTACAAAAAATAGCTTAGGAAATCTACCACAAAACATAAAATCAAAGTGTCGATCAATGCATATAACTGCAGTCGCACAAAACACAGTGAGATTTTCGTAATTCTTTGACTGTCTAAACCAGCCTTTACCAGGCCGGTCGAAAGTGCGGTAGAAAATATATTACGCTGAGTCACGCGACGTTTAGGGGCTTCGCCGTTGCTTAAAAATATAAAGTGCATCACAATGCGATATTTAAAAAAATTACAAATTTTCTCCCCAGAAGAGCCAGGCGAGAATGTTTTCCCGGGCTCCACTGTGGCTCTCAACGAGCCTGGTCTTTTGCAAGTTGAGCTAAAACGTAGACTGAAGCATGCAGTTTTTGTCGAAGCGTTACTTTAAACTCGCTCCAACAAATCCACCACAAATCGAACTTGTGGAGATCGGGCATGATGCACTTTAACACGACACAGCAGATGTCAGGTAGAGCCTATTATATTGATTGCACGTGTGGTCAACGCGGCCTATACAGCTGGCAAAGATCAATGAATGTTCTATGCGTATAATGCTGAGCAACAGTTATTGACAATCTGCCAGGAAATCCTGCACTGACCTCTATCGTACAGCAGGTGCGAGCACATTTTATTTGACTCATTATTGCAACAACGACCCATAGAATAGACGCGGTATTAGCTCATTTCTGGTACCTTTTGTACTTACAATCTGTCTGCACCATCGACAATAACACATTTAAAGTAACTTGTTGGTGACAGTGTTTTTAATTGGCTATCTATAGGTAAGTAACGTAGCTTACTGATTGGACTAGAGCGTTTAACGTCACTTTACAGTTTAACCATTACGTATAGGCGTCGCTAGCATTGCACATTGCAGAAGCAGTCCGACAATACGTTTTACTGAAAAATACGTAATATATACGCATTTTAGTTTACTTTTAACGTATACGTGAACGACAATATTCAAAAAGTTAGCTCAAGTGTTTGTGTGTTGGTGTGTATTGTTTGATAACGTTGCAATTTCATTACACAAAAAGAGATTTGCATGAAAAGTTCGAATGCCGGTAGGCTACTGTAGCAATTAGCAGGCAGTGTTTTGAATTATAACGTAGGCCTATTCTTGGAACTTACAATTTGCTTATAGAAACATACATAGGCAAAGCAACTAAACTTGCACAGTATCAAAAGTATACAATAATAAGTAGTCGGAAAAAGTAACATTGGAAAGAAAAGATAAATCTGGCCGCTCATGTTTGATGCTCTGTCGGCGTTCATGGTTACAGGTTGTGTGCCAAAAAGTACCAAATTTGGTAAAGTCTGGAGATTTGACAAAGTTTTTACAAAAAAGTTGGGACATTTTTGGCACACCCTGTAAGTATGCGTGTTTGTGACCAGTTTTCGTCGCCAAGAAGTCTGCTTTGAGCTCGACTACACAGATGCACTGCTACACGATAGAAAACAGTCGCTGAGTGTTGATTCTAACAGCAAATTCTGCACGTACATTCACCTGCTGCGTTAACTCTACACGTATAGAAAGTCAGCTGCAGCAGCGGATGAAAGCACGAGTTAACTTGCTTGATTCGTGAAATACGTGAAAAAAAAACTCAGCAACAGGTACGGATACAAAGGTAAGATGAGCTTGTTAGATTTTTAAGGTCGTGGGTCAAAGCCAAGGTCACACAAAGATCAACTATTTAAGCAGAGCGAAACAAGTAACAATGCCGGGGCGCGAGACGACGGACAAGTCGACGTCAGACCGAAAGTGGTTCGACAACCTGCTTCCGGTTCGCTGGCCGGAAACGTACGGCTTTACCGTGACGTCAGGCGACGAACCTTGTTATGTCACATCGGTCGAGCGCGGAAGCGTAGCGCACAAGTCCGGCATCTGTCCCGGAGACCAGATAGTTGAAGTAGACGGCCGTAACGTTGCGGACATGTCGGCAGACCGCGTCAGGATGCTGGCGACCTTGAGCGCTAGCGGCCAGAGTTTAGGGGTCAAGGTCACCGGAGTACATCGCGTGGCGCGTGCTGTGACTCCCAGTCCGCCGACCCTCGGCGTGGTGTCAAGAGTCCAATACATCGAACTCTGTGCCGACCTAGTGCTCGGCTACGGCTTGAAGCTATCTGGAGTTAGACCAACCGTCGTCACCCAGGTCGATCCAGAAGGACCGGCCCAGCAAGCTGGCATCAAACCAGGTCTACTTCTCTTTCTACATGTTTTCTCATATTATTTCCGCAGTTCTGCTAAGCGAATGTTTTTGATCAACCAGAAAGGGTCTGCCTGATGCACCACGAATAGGAAGTTGACACCGGGAAGTCGAATGGTCACGTGACCGATGACGTCACGTGACCCCAAAAGGTCAAACTCGTGACCCCGTTATCTTTGGGGCGCCATAACGGTGCAAGATAAACGCATGGTGACGATGAACCATTTATAGTTAATCAAAATGGTCTCGTGACTGATAATGTTTATTTTTTAGTTAAAATAATAGAGAAAGATGAAAGGATCATTGCTGTTGTAGTTGTACATTTTGTAATTAAACTGTTTGATTTTTTTCACCAGTCTAGACAGCTCACTGATTATATTTATGCCGCCGTATACTGTAAACTATCGAAATGCATTGGACAAACTTCGTGTTCGTATGAATATTATCTTGTTTCTTATAAATTAGACTATTTCTGTGGCCTGAGCTGATATACGGTGCCAGAAACAATGACTAATCTGCGGTCATTAACATCAACAAAGTTACTACAGATTTGCGATTAATCTGATCTGATCTCTAATGTTTAGATTAGTTTAAAGTTTACGAAATCATGAACGGCTTTTGATGACATCATGTGAAAAATTTGTTTATGACCCGGAAAAAGTGTTATATTTTCGTGATGATCTGGATTTTTTTGTGAATTTTAAATCATTATTTAAGATGTATTTACTGACATCATGGTTACATTTTTTTGTTGTGGGGCGGTCTGCCTGCCGCCATGGCATCGGTGTAATATGTTTCAATAAAGAAATCAAGAAGAACCACTAAAACACGTTTCACTGATAAAAACAAAAGCTTTGTAAACGCTGGATAAATAACTTTTTATTTGAACTACTTGTATTGATTAAATCTACTGTTTCTGAATACAGCTTTTTGCCGGTGTTTTTGTAAATTTTATTATTGGACATGCAGGTAAATCTATACTCCTTTATGCATATTATTTTACATATATGTTAAACGAAAGATCACGGTAGAGTTTTTTTTGGCTAAGTCAGGTCTAAATTTTCGACTTCGTCGTTGAAAGTTGGCAATCTGTATTAAGTCATCATGTGTTGGACACAGCACGATCACATCACTGCTATTCGGTGCCACCCTGTATACTGATAATATGCAATCGAAGCACGCACTCACTCGGGGGATCGGGCGGCAGATCAATACATAATCACCACGCATCATTTATTATTTACCTGTGCGCGGCTTTACCGATAGCTACTCAGCCAATTATACAGGTGGAAATATCGCTCAGAGTTATTGCACAGCTGGTAAAGCATGCAAGTCATCCTGACGCTTAAATCACGCTTAGCTTGGACTGGTACAGTGTTTTTCATACTTGCCGCTGCAGTCCCGCATCGCAAAGCAAACGACAGTATAATGCAGGCGAGACGTTTATCTGCAGTTTACTTTAGCAGCAATTTGTTTTGACTTGTGGTGTTTAGAACAATATACACTTATGACTGTGCTGTAGCCTATAGTAATCAGCTGCTGATTCAACTGTTTATTGTGTCAAACAATCGAAACATTTGTTAGTTGCTGCTCAACGAAGTTGAAAAACGTTTTGCACAATAAACGTATAATCTTGTTACTCACTGATTAGAGTTTATAATCACAACTGATTCAGTGTGAAAAAAATAACATAATAGGCGTAAAAACATATAACCTAAATATTTAGTAATTTTTTGTCATTTATTTGGCAAACTGCAATTACATTAATACACAGTTCACAGGGTCACTTATGTGTAGCTTTGACTATAGCTCAAATCACCTAAAATAGTTCATAAAAGTGAAAAACATATTAAATATTCCATGATAGGTTTTATTCTTGTGTTTCGGACGTTTAAGCCTTTTTGTCGACAGAGCAGGTTAGGCCTAGATGTTGCAAATATGCAGAACGCAGCATGCAGGTAAAATGCGAATGTCACGGTTGAATGCAACTACCGATGACGTCATTACCGCATCCTGCAGCAGTCTGCAGCCTCTGAAACCGCACGCTTTAGCATCGCTGCTCTGCACTCGTCTCATTGTAGACTTCTATCACTAACCAAACGGTACTCTCGCTATTTAGCACCACGTTTAGTCATTTGGTCGCAGCATAATCTGCACTACCGGACGAGCGTTATTATGCATTTTAATTCGATTCTGTGTCGCCATGCGAACGTATCCTATCCGCAGTATGTGGTAAGTAGTTTGCACTGAGAACAGTGCAGTTTTTAGTCCTGACATCTTGCACGGATCTCGAGTTACGGCTTCTTTCATAGATTCTAAATTCCTCGGTTGAAAATTAAAATAATCCTGTAATTACAATTCTTAGATGTTACCCTTGTCAGTTCAGCAAAAATTTAAAGAACATTAACATTGTTTTTGCGTATGTTCAGTAATCCGCTTGTTTGCAGGATTACCTACATGCAGTAGCCTATACGAACAAATAATTGTGGTGATTTTTTTCCGTGTGGTGAACGCCCATGCAGATGACACGCGGTTAGAGTTTAATGGTTAGAGTATTTGTGACGGTCCGAATTGCAATTATATTTTACAGCGCTTTCGCCAGTTTGCAATATACAGGATAGCGATACTTTAGCATTATTCGCTGGATGGTGGCACTGTAATAAAACTTACATCACGGTGCTACACACGGCGTTGTACATGGCGATCTTAATGCTGTTTATCGCCAATAACGTACACGATATACGCGACTTTAACTTCCGTTAGAGAGAGCGCGTTTACGACCACAAGGTGGGCTCGTAAAACACGGAAATTCCGCGGTCACGTAGACGTAGACACTCGCTGCACGTACGTTACTAATATTTACATGTGCTTTGTTTGCGATTTGAAGAACCTACAGCTTTTACGAAGTTTTTTGTCTGGGTTTTTAAAGATTTGAAATTTGTTTTTGAACTTTGGGTATATTGGCTGATTCGCATTATTCGAGTCAGTCTAAAACACCGTTTCACCAAAAATGAATCCGATGAGTGTTATAAATCGTAGTACAGACCCTATGAGTTTGTTAATTTACACAAGAAATAAAAATCTATAAAAACCAAGAACTGAGACCTTTGAGATTTTTTTTGTTTTCTTTGTTCAATGCGAACCTATGATCTTAATACTAAAGACAAATTAAGTAAACGGAAAACATGTTTTAATCATTGCAAATGAACAAAGACTTGAAACTAAATACTCGCTTTATTAAATTACAGAAGAAAAAATGATGCTAATATGATGCTCTTTCACGGAGTCGTAGTTTTGCACGCCCAGAACCAAAGAAACCTGGAGAAAAACCTGTAAAACCGTTAAAACTAAATACCAAAAAATCCAAAACCTAGGTTTATTCATGCGTGCCTGCTGTTGGGGTGTGCAGGGGACATAGTGCTGGAGATTGACGGTCATCTGATACGCACAGAGAAAGCTGTGTCTGTGATACTGCGAGACCGCATAGGACGAATCACACTCGCCATGATTGCCGTAGAGCCCACTACAACCAATGACCCTACCCGGACACCGACCAGACTCAAATCTCAAGTCACTGGCAGACTGCGCCAAGCCAGAGACCTATTCGCTAAGGTATGTGACACACGTGCTCAGCATTATCAGCGAGCGATTTTTTTTCGTACGCTGCACCGGCTGCATGGAACAGTATGCCACCGTTGCTTCAACGTACTTGTGATACTGCGTCTTATAAACTGATCTTGAATACACTGTAACAATAGTTTCAGCGAGGTTTTATCTCTGATTTAAGTTTCAAAAATTCGTACATTATTCTTAGGGTTTTATCTTAGCTTTAAAGCAATTATTTACACTACTGGTCATTTTTGCAAGTGGTTATTTTTATTGGTTGATTGACTGATTTATCGTAGTCGTTGTCGTCGTCGTCGATTTTTTCACTTTAATCGCTACTATGTGGTCGTCCTAGGCCGCACTGCAGGTCTTGCCAGTCCGACTGTCGTTTGTCCGTCTCTCTTTTTCGTGCTTGCTCCTAACTTGAAAACTAAAGAGCGTATAAAAACCACAATGGTGTAAACGTTTCACTGAGCAATCTTGACCTTTTCCGCTAATCACCCCTACCCCGCGAAACGTTCACGCGACTTTTGGTTTCGCCACACTCGTACAAAACAGAATCAGACGGACGGACGAACGGACGGACGGGCAAAACCTGTAATGCGGGCGATTAGAACGACCGCAAAATAATAAGGCAATTTTCAATTGAAGATTACTTGATGCATGAATTAATATGCCTCGCCGCTGTTGATGAATGCTAATACTTAAGTCATGATCGCTGACGGAGTGATAATTTTATTTATTTTAATTTTAATTTTTTATTTTAATGGTATAATACAGATGAACTCGGTGCTAAAAGAAGACTTCGAGAAGAAAATGAGCGTGGTCGGACTGCTGAAACAGTACGCCGAACAGCGAGATGTGGATACATTCACCAGGGGGCTGTCTCTCATACTCTCCAATGACAAGCATCAACCTCTGCTTCAACACATTCGGTTAAGCCTAGTAGGCCTATTATGATCATTTTTTCTTTACTACGTTTTCTATTAGTGGTGAGCTAAAAACCATTAGGTAGACTGAAAACTGACCAATTATGCTCGGTTTTACTTCTTCGCCGTGTTTGTTCGATTGAGGCTGCGGCGTCTGGTGATTTTCTGCGTTTAGGCGCCGTGCCGTTCTGTTCTCTTTAATAGGTTACAATCAATATTTCAACGGGATTCTCTTTTTCCATTTCACTCTTTCAATTTTGTCCTTACTTTTTCAGCTAATGGATCACATGAGAACTGTATGCTCTTCCTGCGGAAACATTTTGATGCATTGCATTTGAAAGTAAACGAATAAGTAACATTTTTTTCCAAAGCACTGTTACACATTTATTGATAACATACGGCAAAAACATTTGGACACGCCTAAATTTATTACACGCTTTTTCATTTTTCAAGCTGATGAGAATGATAAAAATGATGATAATGATTGTCTTTATTCTTAGCATTTCTATCTTGTTTTTCTAACTTTTTTCAGTTCTGACTTAATTTCGTGTACAAGTTATGTGTCAATTTTAAGTAAACGACGATAATGTGCATCGTAGTACCGGTGCAGGCGATGTGCATAAAATTTTATCGTAAATCGAAAACATTATCATTATGTATTTAATTTTCGTTTAGCGCTTACATTCCAGCAAAACAGAAGCTATCGTTCGACGCGATCATATCTCCCCACGACACACAACACACGGAGGACATCGACAGACTGTCGGCGGTCAAAGACCCTCCGTGGAAAAACACCCCACCCGCCGCCACCGTTGCTCCGTCGGCAGTCGTGGGAAGCAAACTCGTCAGCCAACCAAGGTATAGTTAAATTATCATCATCATCATCATCATCATCATCATCATCATTTTTCCACTAAAGATGCAACTGGTAGTTTTTACTTACTTAGCGTGTATCTTACGTATAGATTTCAACTTGGTGTATAGAGGAATAATGCACTGTAGACTGTTTTTAAACATATTTATTTCATGGCCGTGATCGACGGTGTGTTTTGCCTGGACGAACGTATGATATGCCGTATGATTTTTATTTGTCACGCTTGAGTAAAGTGGAATTATGGGCACTTATAACACCCCAGACACTGTAATGAGAGAAGGACTCAGAAGGATTAAGTGAGTCATAAAATAAGCCTCATTACACTCACACAATACATTTCAGACCGTGTTGAAAACTACACGGTGTTTCATAAAAGACGCCTTTTTCTTTCTTTCATAATTCACTTAAATGATGATCAATTTACGTGAACTTTTGACCAGATGTAGCTGAGAAAATACTTATTCAAAATATTTTAACAACATGTGGCTGCTAGTTAAATATTATTTGTTAGTTGTGACGTAATGCCGACGTCATAGTGTGCTGCAAGTACAAACTGGTTTGTCACAACCGGTGCTGACAGTTGCTGAACCGCTCCCCTGTTTCGATGGTGAACTTCATCTGGTTCGCTGATGATAAACTGTTAAAGTTTTACCATTGTAGCCACAAAAATGCCCAAAATGATCACTTTTACACACTTGTGTAGATTGCTTGACTTTTACACCTTCCAGCACGACAGTGCACAGCAGACACCGCTTGCGAAGTTGTTGATTTTTTGGATCGCGAGACACCTGATTTCATGACACCATGCTGCTTAGTGCTGATACGATAAACATTTTTCGTGTCAGTGAACCAGATAAAGTTCACCATCGAAGCAGGGTATAGCAACTGATAGCACCAGTTGAGACAGGCAAGCTTGTACTCACTACACGTTAGCTGCGTTTTGGATGGCCTAACAACCATGAACAAGTTTAGTGCGCCAGGGATAAATATATTATGAATATGCTAATGATAATAATACTTTTAATAGTTTTAATACTTTAAGCTAATAGTTTTAATTTCTGTTTGACGGACCGCAGACGGAAAATTCGAAAGTGTTTTGTTTTGTTGTATTGAGGCAATATACTAGTAAATTTGTTGTTCGTGCTTCGGCATAGAGTATCTAATTATGCGTGGCGCACTAAACCTGTTCATGGTTGTTAGGCCATCCAAAACGCAGCTATTATACGCCAACGTTACATCACGACTCGCAAAAAATATTTAATTAATGGCAATGTTTTGAATCAATATTTTTTCAGCTGCATTAAAAAAATTGTAAAAAAATTGGTAAAAATTTCGTGTAAATTGATCTTCATTTGAGCGAATTATGGTAGAAAGAAAAAGGGCGCCATTTTGTATAGTAGTATAAGCTTACTCATTGTGTCGCAGAGTGGTTTCGGTGCCGAGAGGTGACGATGGAAGTTTTGGTTTCGTACTCAGTGGCCAGGATCCGGTCTGGATAAAGTCCGTGATGACTGGAAGTGCCGCTCAGAAAGCCGGATTGAATCCCGGAGACGCCATTCTCCAACTTAATGGAGTCGACGTCAGGTCCTAGAATTTCTTTTTAACTAACAACAGTCGAAATCGTAATCATGCAGTTACGATTTTTCTTCCTTTTTAATTCTCGTTTTCTCTGTTTTAGTTTTAATTCTTCATTTCTGTGTTGCCTAATAATTTTTACGCGCGAAAGCAGAATGCTTCGCGCGTCTTTGCCATCGTCTGGGCGTCCGTCCGTCTGTCTGTCTGTCCGTCCGTCCGTCACACTCGTGAGCTGTATCAAAACGGTGCAAGCT
>Ga0056128_1000505_pt1 | contig 35460 bp, 20 predicted proteins | sample WorMetLIZISLAND2_FD_71113 | JGI IMG/M metagenome (GOLD analysis project Ga0056128, IMG submission 71113) | Marine gutless worms symbiont microbial communities from Max Planck institute for Marine Microbiology, Germany - Olavius geniculatus... ...
GCCTTTCTTTTCCAGAGACTTTCGGTCACAGTGCAACGATTTAACGCAGTCATCCTCCACGACAGCTTTCCCACGTGTTCAGACCTCTGGCCATCCATGGATTAGTTTTTACCTTTACCTTTTTTGTTTTTAACCCCCGGGATCTTTACTACCGGGGGTATAAAAAAATAAAAAAAATAAAAAAATGAAAACTATTAAAAGTACTATTAGGATTAGCATATTTATAATATATTTATCTATGGTACACCTAACTTGTTAGGTGATCCAAAACGCAGTTATGATATCACACAACAGGCACAGTTGAACGTGCCCCATTTTAACTCCATCCAGCCCGCTGGGGCGCTACCTGATTTTCTTGCCTCAGAGAGATGGAAGGCTGAGTTGACCTAGTTATATACCTACCGAAATATTGTTTTAAATTACCTGCCGCAGACAGTTTTCATCCAAGTTGTAACAGGGTCCGATGTAGCCAATGTCATGTTCACTGATAGAATTACACAACTGGCATAGGCCCTATTAGGTAACACAATTTACGAATTATAAACAGGGCCTAATTACGACATTATATATTATGTTCCTATGTATCTGCAACTGAACCTATAGTTACAACAAGCGGAGGAGAGTATCTACGTATAGGTTAGTTGTGCGTCTGTAGGCCTACTGACCACGTTGTGTTTGAGAATACGATAAAGAACTGGTCTGAACAGTTTCAGAATCACGTTTGATCGACCGGCGTCACGACAATGCTGCACATACACAAGCGTTCGTCTACAATACATCGTACTGTACACCGTGCACGTTGTATGCATGTGTACACACGGGTAGGCTACGCAAAAACTTGCAATACACCGCGTGCCCCTTTAGTGTCACTATCATGACTGCGCCTAAAGACGAAAATCACGAATTCACGCAAATTTTGACGTGCTGTTGTGTAGCCAAGGTAGCCAAGATAAATGACCCGATCCTTTCACTAAAAATCATAATATCTGAAAAAATAAAACAAGAAATCTGAGCTAATGCTCAAAAGACGCGCAAGAGCCTATAGCAGTTTCTGTTCGCAGGTATAATCATATTGGTTTATTTCCATGGCAATTCACTCTATTGGAGCCAAAAAATCGTCACAAAATCAGCAGCATGTTTGTGCCTATCTGCAACCATTTTCACGCTAGACAAGCTAACAGCGGAAATAACCACTTTTAAAAGAGATACCCCTATTGGACACCCGCTTGCGCAGGCCTCCTTGAACCTAGAGGGTCCGGACTTGTCACTAAAACTAAAATCACTAAAACGCCTAATTTTAAAGTTTAGAGTCACTCAAGGTCATCGATGCTGATATTCCTTAAAAGCTCGTCGCCAGTGCCGGTTATAATAAGCAGCATGTTTGTACCTATCTGCAACCATTTTCACGCTAGACAAGCCAACAGCGGAAATAATCACTTTTTAAAGAGATACCCCTGTTTAACACCAGCATGCGCAGGCTTTTTTGAATCTAGAAGGTCCGCACTTAGACTGCTAAAATCAGCATTCAATGCTGAAAATTTCATACGCAGGTTGTCTTGGTCTAACTCCAGCCATTTCGACGCAATTCACTCTTGAAATACGTGCTGCGGCCCGAAATCGTAAAAAATTCACTAAAACCCCCTGTTTTAAGGGTTCAAGGTCATTCAAAGTCATCGATGCTGACATTTTTAAGAAGCTCCTCATTAGTGCTTGTTATGATAAGCAGCATGTCTGTGCCTATCTGCAACCATTCTCACGCCAGACAAGCCAACAGCGGTGAAATAACGTCTTTTTAGCGGCGTGCCCTTTTTCTCCTCTCATTCGAGGGGACCCCCATCACCCAGCGGCATGAAAATTTGTCGTTATCATATTGTGAAAACCCGAAGTCTCTCTCCTGGTCTTGGAACGGTACCGAAACGTAGGCCTACACCAGGACAGAATAATTACCATAGCTAATACGTGCTATAGCTATGCTATGTAGCTCTCGCGCGTAAAAATGGCTACGCTAACGTTTTACTAGGCCCCAAGTAGTGTTCTGTTCGGCTAAAATGCACCAAATTTATTTTTTGCTTCGCTACATTATGGGAAGCTTACAACGCACCCCAGATCTCTAGTGGGCTGGGGAGGAAAAAGGAATCCTCATTCCCATCGCACTCGACGCCTGCCTGTAACATGTCGACCCTCGATCGGGCATCTAATGTTGACGGCGGACGGACGCCATTGCATCCGTGAACCAGGCGTGTTATTATTAGAGCTGAAGCGACAGCTGGCAGACCTGTGCAAATCTTAGAGATGCAAGACAGTGATGAGGCGAGCCTAATTACTGGACATAAACAATGACCGCTGACCACTTGCAGACGTCTGGGGTGCTCTAAGAGGCTGACCCAACACGAACATCCACTATAGAAGCACTTCTATACTAGATGAATAGGCCTACTAGATGTCCACAGCTGACGCTGGCCCGGGCACAGCGCGACGCACAACTTCATCATTTATTCACTTCTATAGTGCTTAATACGCACTACAGAACAGCACTTTCTCCACATGTCTAATATGCTTCCACTGATAGACGGCATGTACGCCTCGGCTAGCCTATACAAAGGTCGTTTAAAACATAACCAATAGAAAATAAAGAACAAAAAGGCGCGTAGATAAATAGCTGAAGGCGTTGATAAGACAGAAATGTTAATATACATTTTTAACCAACAAGAAACGTCCGACAACCAGACCAGACAACCAGTGTACATGTTAATACAAGAGAGCACAGCCAACAGGGAAATCAAATATTTTCTAGTAAACGCATTATGTAAATAATTCACAGCCACATAGTGTCATTAAATTCACTGACGAACCATCTGCAGCTCTGGAACATATAGTACACAAATAAGCTATACTAAACCACATCATTCGTCATTATTGAAAAATCTTAATCACCTGACAGAAATAGCCTAAAGCAATAAACAAACTGTCAACAAATATACAGAGAAAAAAATCACAAAATTAAACATAACTAATCTTTGCAGGTTATTATACGTTAACATGATTTCAACACGTGGAAGTTCCAAGTCATCAAAATCCGATACAATTTGTTGTGTTATCCTGGATACAGATCCGCAAACACAGTCTCACTCTTTGACGGAGGTAACGACACGGTCTTTCATAGAAAATAACCAAACACTTCCATTATCTATCATAATATCTTTGCTAAACTGTGAGAAATTTTCAAAATTCTGTCACTGATAGGTTCGGGAGAAACTTTGCAACAAAACTGTCATTAAAGCGTTCAGTGTCACTTAGCATAAGTTGGTGTTGTGCTGGTCATTTTTTCGTCGCAATCTTGGTTTGAAGTGTTTTTAAGAAACGTCTGAATAAAGGTACCTAACGCTAACCGTTATTCGAAACTTAGCTGCTCAAAAAGTCGTCCATCGGTGTTATTTTTACTTGGCTTTGTGACAAAATGCTATTTATATTAATTACAGAAAAAAGTATCATTTAGTACGCTACAGCAAAAAATAAAGCGTTGAAGCATAAACGCCTTTTTTTGCGCAAGACTGACGTTTAATCAATCGCTAATGGTAACAGACAGTGCAATTAAATTTGACTGTTTACTCTAGTGTGATTTTGTGATATTCGTCGATCTTGGAGCGAAAAACTATAAAACTTAACTCAGTTTTTTACGACAGTTGCTGCCAGTATAACTCACAGTGAAACAAGACGCACAAAACGCACGCTTCACAACATCAGTATTTCACAAGGTAGTGCAGATACGCATTTAAGATATGACAGAAATTTTAATGACAATTTCGTTACAAATATTTCGCTAAATCTGACTGTAAGAGAATTTTGGCAATTGGTCGCATTTATTATAGATGTGGTGAATAATCCTAGTGACTGTTATTATGGAACAGGAAGTAAATCAGTTAAGAAATGACGTACGGCAGTGAAGAACTCGAGCATATGTTGAGTAGGTTGTCGATTGTTCTCCAGCAAAGGTGACAAAACAGTAGCGATCTCATCCTGTTCCTCTTCGCCTAACGACGCTATTCTCTGTAACATCAGCATCAACAGGATCCATAGACCGACGGTGTGGATCTTCGCTGGCAGTCGATACACGTTCAAACAACATAGAAGTTTGTGCATATCTTAACTTCACCAAAATGTGCACCTGTTACATTTTCGCTTCCTACTTCCATTTAAAACATAATTCAAACAGTGGAAGCAATCCATGCTCTCAAACGTCCACCGAGGATGGTGCTGCTTACCTCGCAGACAAAACGGAGTCTCAGGTAAGGTTTTATTTTCTAATCATGGTTCCAAAAATGCCAATCCCGAATATTCAAGACCAACTTAACAATAAAATCCAGATCGACATCAAAATTTAGTCACTTCTTTCTGAACAAATTTTTACAAAATTTCTTTTCGTTGGTTCAACCCCTTTAACACTACGTTTACACTGACGATCAGATCAACTCGATCAAAAATGATCGCGTGGTCGGGGATTGATCGGCCCCTAGTGGTCGGGGTGGTCGACTTTCCTACACTAATTCAGAAGTTCAGAATAGTCGAATAAAGATCGGCAAGCCAGCGATCGGGAAGTGGTCGGGAAGTGATCGGCTGTTGGTGAAGTAAGGGCCGAGTAGAGGTCTGGTTGATCGGAAAACGATCGTGAATAATTTTAAAAGTGTTTTAGCCATTCGAAACAAGTACCTCAGCCCTGCATATAAAACATCTGCAGTTTCGAGATGGCAAAGAGTGAATCTAATTTTGAACCAAGCTCCACAGCTTTTATAATATAGGAAAATTAAACAAGTTATACATTAATTTACTGCAGTGATATAATAATATCACAACTCTTTCATTACACTGAAGTGTTTTATTACACATAAAAAAATTGTAATTTTGATTACTTGATTCTACTGCTTTTAAAATCAACTAATTGCCATCAGAACGTCGAAGTTTTAATATCATACACGGATATCGAGTAGCGATCTAGTAAAAGTCAAAGCAAGGTCGAGTTAAGTTCGTGTAAATGTCGAGTTGATCGACTTGGTCGAGTAGAAATCGCACAAAGATTGTGATAATTGAGTAAAGATCGAGTTGGTTGTCGGGTTGAAGTCGTGGAGGAGTCGTGAGAGGTCGTGTGGAGGTCGTGCATGGTCAAGTAACGGTCGGAAACAAGTCGTGTACAAGCTCGATCGAGCAAGTGACCTAGCTTGGTCGAGCTTGGTCAGAAAATTTAGAAGATAAAAACGATCGAATTGATCTGATCGGCAGTGTGAACAAGCCTTTGAAATTTGGTCGAAATTCGTTCATAACTTTTGGAATGTTTTGGATACAAACGGACAGACGCGAAACGTAACGTCTTTCGGCGTATTTTGTAGAAAGCGCGGACAGACCTCGTGCAGTAGGAGAGAGATAAGATCGCAGGTCATGGGCTGAACGACGTTGTCAACGATCAGCGTAGTTAGACAGACGTTTACCATTTGCTGCAGCATCAATAATATAACACTACAACAATTTGTAATCTATTCGACGTGATGTAGGCCTAAACATCTCATAGCGTCAGTGTCGAGAGAGTTACAAAGAATGAAACAAAATGAATGCATAATTCACCCCGGAAGTTTCTCTGGACATGTCCAGGGAAACTTCCGGAGTAAAATATGTCTAGGGATAAACGTTCTACCCCCTGTGATTGCATACGATAATGCCCTAGACCTTCAAAAACGGGCAGGAAAAATGCCTTAAAGGGGGAATGCTCGAACGTCCGAGGTAGAAACGTCCAGGATAAATGTCCGTCTTCACAACCACGAGTGTCAAATGTTTGCATTTTAATATGTTAATTACGCTACATCCACTACTTTCAGAATATGTCCGAAAATTCTAACAAGTCATTAAAACTCATTTATTTACCACAGCATAGACTCAGTTGAGTTTTATGTACATTTCGCAGAATCGTGTAGGGAACTAACGACTATCGACCATTTTCACAAGTGGCGCAATGTTCACTTATACAAAGTCACGAAACACTGCAATATTTCTGGACAGTGCAAGCAAAAAAGAATTTGCACAGGATATTTGCACAGAATATTTGACCGGCAGCCAGTCAAATAGCCTATAAGTTATTTGGCTGTGACCGGTCAAATATCCGGCGGTTCCGGCCCTATAAGGGCTGGATATTTGACCGGTCACCGTCTTGAACAGCCTTAGCCGGTGCGTACGACCACCAAAATGGTGGCCATAGGTACCGGCTAAGGCCGTGTCCGTCCGTTCGCCGTCGCTGCACGGAGGCACCGGAGCAACTGCCCGACCTCGGCCGAAGCCTCACGGGTCGACAGTCCGCCAAGCAGCTCCTCAAGCTAGCACTATCACAGAATGCCGCTTGGCAAGTTTTTGTCATAGCCTGCAGCAACCTCTAATATACTACCCATACTCTAGATTATTAATGGTGTTCACTATTGTTCCTATACATCTTTGAAAAACACTAACCCGAACTTAAACCCTAACCCTAACTCTAATCTTAAGCCCTAAACACTACAAAATAATATTAATGCAAATTCTAGTCACTAGCGCGTACACTATTAGATTCTATAATGTCATTCGCTAGGTGACGACTGCGATTTTTCGTTTTGACCGGTCAAATAGCCTACAGGTTATTTGGCCGGTTGCCGGTCAAATAGTAACCGCGGTCAATGTTTGGTAAAGTTGCGACAGAATATCGTTGGTAGGCCTACTTGGCGGACCTTATAATAACTTTTGCCCACAGTAAAAATGCAATAAATGCATGCAAACGCAACTCAACCACCTGCGTACGACGTCTAGAAAATGATAGAATATCATTACGTATGCATCACCCAAAGTGTTAAACTAATTATCTCGACTGGATCTACCGGGGAAAAGTAATTAGTTTTGTCACCTTTATTTCTTCAATGATGACGTGCGGCTGTCTGTCAGCTGTCAGCAGTTCGCTGTACTGGCGCGAGCACCTCTGAACACAGTCGACATAGTACAGGTACGATAAGATACGATTCGATTTTAGTTTGCACTAGAAAACGTGCGGGCAAGCTGACAGTTTAATCAATATCGCACAAACTAAAAATCTATTTTAAATCTATTTAAATCTATTTTAAATAAAAGTGAGAAAGAAAAATGTAACAAGTGCCGCGGAAACGACGGGATGTAGAAAATAAGACTAGCAATAGCAGAGAGAGAAAGAAATAACTGGAAAAAATCTACAGAAAACTAAAATGAGAAAACAACTAAAACAAAAAAACTGTGAACTTAAATCGAAAATTTACGAAATAATCCGAAAAACACACATGAATACACATCCAGCCGCTGTAACCACAAGAAACGATTAAATGTTCGGTCCGCTTTTTTCCTTAAACATATCGAGTCTCTTCAACTCCATTAAACGGTCTATTTTTACTATTTACAATCAAGACGATGGACAATTAACGCTAACTATTATCTAAATAATTGGCGGATATCTTAACCTGCGAAAAATATCAGATCTGAAAGCCAGTGAACTGAGCGACGATGATGCTGCATAAAGATGTAACCAAAACGAACCCCCCCCAGAACACGAATGATTGTCGTTAAGTGTTAAACAAATGTATATTTCAAATCAAAATCCGCAGTATTGTGCGGACGTGTTTTGTGGTTTGAACGATAAAGCTGGAGTGTCTCGTAAGCATTCGGCCCATCGCTCTTATTTAACTTCTTCCTATTCGTCTTCCTTATCGTCTTGTTCTCTTCTCCTCTGTCTCTGTCCGTTCGACCGTCCGCCCAATGCTTCTCCGTGTTAGTCGCTGTCTCTCATTTTCTCCTTCTGCTCCGCTTGTAATCGCAGTGTCACCAAAGCGTTGTTAAGGCGCGCGAACAATTGCGACAAATAGCTGCGATGAACTACAACGTTTCTACCATATACTGTTGTCGACAAACTGCTGCTATCTGAAAGTTGTCTTTCGTTTTATTATGCAACTTGTTTCTATGAATCCTGTTTTTTCGATCTAGTCTTTTTGTACAATGTGACCTCATTTGCAGTTCGTTCAACTTGTGCAATAGGCCTAAATGAACATGATGATGACGGAGTCATCGATAGCGACCTCTGCAGTTATTTTATTTAATTACATCAGCCAACAGCAAAATTATGTGATATTTGACGTTTGTATATTTATTTGTTGTTTCTTAGCAAGACTGCACAAAGCTATAGACACATTTGGCTACAATTTTCAACCAAGGTTAAACTTAGCCTGAAGAAAAAGTGTTTAAATTATGGGGGTGATCCGGATCGGCACCTACAGGATTTTTAGGAAATGCGGGAAACCGCGACTAGACCAAGTTGCTTCCACGTAGCGAAGAACATAGTGTTAGCGAACGGTCCTTTTAGTTTTATTTTGTTGCGTATGTGTGAGCGTGTCCTGTGTTTGTCTCTGTGAGAGTAATCGTGCTGTAGCAGCGTCGTTAGTCGACCTACGTGAGTTGACCGACTCAATTGTCTGCACTACAGGTCTGTCTGTCTGTCAGTCTGTCTCCACTGTCCATTCTGCCGCGCTGCGCCGTACGATGTTTGCACAGCAACAGCAGCAGCTGCAGCAGCCGATGATTCACATCTCTGCAGTATCCGGCGGCACACTACTCGTCTGCAACCGGACTGTCTGCAACATTAATTTGCACACATGTTTTAGATGTGGTCACGTAAAAGTATTTCAGCGCATGAGGCACTATAGCACCTATTATTAGTCGACGGTTGTAAAACAATAAGATTGTGCAATTTTTTGCTTAATTATTTTGCACGTACTTTCAACAACTAATTACATCTTATGTTCAAGCCGAACTCGAGCGTGCTAAAATGTTTTACAACATGCGTGCAAATGTTTTGTCGTAAAACGTGAAAAGTCTACGCGTATGTTTTAAAAGCGGTTTCATGTAAAACGAAGCAGTTCCGCAATATTTTTGCAAAAGTTTTTATTGTTTTACACGTATTAAAGCACGGCCTCAGTGACCTACGTGTGGTGACCGGTGTCGGTGTCAGTGTGCACTGTGTAGCGACGTCCAGCGTTTGACAGTCGTCTCATAGACTCATAGCCAATCACATCAGCCACATTACGGATCTTGCTTGTCCGTCCGACCGTCTGTCTGTCTCTCCGTTTTGTACGTGTTTCAAGCTTGCAAAATAAAACTGCGTATGAAAGCTAAAGTTGGTGTGTACGCTGTCTGGGCTAATGTCCGGTGGGCTAATTTTTTAAACCCAAAAGTTCAGGATTGGGAGAGGTTAAAATTAAGCGGACAGTTGCATAATATGTCGCTGTTAGACTACTGCTGTGCTGCTGCTACTGCTGGGTTACCGGCCGTTCAGAACAGCAAAACGTCAAAGACATAACCAGTTTGCAGCTGATAGTCTTCTCAAAGTCGCAGCTTGACTATAATCTGATAATAGCGCATCGCGAATTCGGATATAACGTAGCCTATGTTAACGTTGTCTGCCAGTCATTAGATCCATGTCGACTAGATCTGATTACATACGGCATCCAGGGATTATTGTCGTTTGCAATCTGATCAGCTGGCTTTTACGTTTACGTTAATGCGACATACAGGATGGCGCATAAACGTGGCCACTTTGTTGCACAGTTTGTACCTTTAGAGGATCGGCGACAAATTTAGCACACATCAACGTTATTTTATTCATAACATAATTTTGTAATTTATTAAAAACATCTTTGAAAAATAAAGCGGCGTTATTTATCGAATAACACACACGAAGCTTTATTTACCATAAACATGGTAGAAACAAATAAAGGCTAAATAATAAAAAACACAACTTAAGTAATCTTAACTAACAAAATAATCAAGTCCATGCCCATAACAGTAACCCTAGAAAGCGTTGTAGATTTTCAGCCTAGGATCGTTCTTTGCAATACGCCGAACAGACGACATAAATGTGCAGACAACTTTAATGACGCTCCTGAGCTCCGCCACAAGTTCGATGTTTTCCGAAATTCCGACGTGCCAACTGATCGCAACCCTGCAGGAGTTAAGCCACGCTGCCCTAGATAGGCAGCGGTGGGCAGCGATAGTAAGAATGGCGTCAGATACCAACGGGCATTGAGCCCACGGTTGTCGATGATGATGATGAACTGATCGCGGACGGAAGGGGGAGCGCTGAAAATGCAAGTACTGGAAAATGCAAGTAGGAAAAATGTAAGTAAAAAACGGGACAATTTGCACCAATGGAAAATGCAAGTGTGGAAAATGAAAGTACATATCTGCAGAGATGGAAAATGTGGAGCATTTAAATATTTGTGTAAAAATTACAATAAAGCTATCAGTGCTTGTCAAACAACATTGAAACTGCTAAACCAAATCTGCAGTTGTTTCGTGTCTAATCGCAAAATCTGTCGTGTAGAAATGCTGTGAAAACTCTCCACACCATTATTTGTTCTCTGGATACGTCCATTTCATCATCATTATCATACTCGTTTATTGATCAGTATAGTTACTAGTTAGCAGACCGTAACTAGATTTACAATATAACCCTAACCCTAACCCTAGCCCATGTAGATAAAAAAAATCGTGTTTGCCTAACACTTCCTTTTATTTATTAGCTTTTTCGAACAAAGTCAGGAAATCTCCGTGGCAGCGGTTTGTTTGAATCTGATGACACGGCCAAAATGTTTCCAGATGTGTTAAAGCGCTTTAGAAATCACTGGATGGCAAAAGTGGCAAGCAAGTTGTTTCTGGATTTCGGACGCCAGTGAAATTAACTTTCTTCGGCAGTCTTTCATCGGTGCGCCAGACGTGCAGTAAAAAATGTCACAAAATATCGCAGTCATTTTTTAGTAACGCCAGCAGCACTGAGAAAAATAACTAAGCTAACAGTAAGTATATCAAAGAAAAATAATTTTTAGTGAGTCATAGTAAAACTAGATTAAAATCTTTGGCTAATATAATTTCATTACACTATACAACGTCGTTTGGCGACAGATTTAAAGTCAGAAGTTCATCACTAAGTGCAAAAGTAGAAAAAAAACAAATACGAAAATCAAACCAAATTTGCCGAAATCATCCTAAAAGAGAAGCAAACAGCAGTCACAGCACTTATGGGACACAATGTAGGCCTATCAGAGCCTGAGATAAACGAATAATGATGACGATGAATGATAATTGCCCGCACACGTAGTCACGAAGTCACGACCGTATCGATAATGATAAAATGGAAACATAAAAAATCACGCTTCTTTTTAGGTGGCGAGTAACCATGTAAGTTTTACATATATTTCTTTGACGTCTGTTGTCTGCTACAGGTGTGTACACTTGAGATTCGGGGTGATAGGTTTACCTACATGTATAGTCTACGCCCGTGGCAGACGAATAGGCCTAATGCACTATACGTGTAACACGCACATGGCTGTATACGGTGGTGTTGTAGGTCGCGTTGCCTAATGAATATTAACAAGCTCCAAAGTGATTTGACAATAGGCGAAATCGTTTTCTTTGTATTTGACCTTAAATCTTCTCTTAACGTGGGAAGTCAAGTAACTTTAAAAGTAATACAATGTGTCATCGGCAATCAACAAGAAATTTGAGCTAATGCTCACGGGACGCGCGAAAACCTATAGCAGTTCCTGTTCGCAAACTGTCAGTCTATCTCCAGCCATTTCGTCGCGACTTTTACGGGGTTACCGCTCTTCGACGCCCTTGTGCGCAGGTTTCCTTGAACCTAAAATCGACACTTGGACCGTTGAAATCTACGTTCAATGCTAAAAATTTCATACGCAGCTTGTCCATGTCTATTTCAACTGGTCTCGACGCAATTCGCTCTTGCAATGACGCGCTGAAAGCAGTAGCTGCTTTCGCGCGTAAAAATGTACCGGTCAAATAGCATCTGAATCCGTCGAACGGTTTAAGCGAGGTGCACGAATGTGACAGACGACAGACCACATTTCCATCTAATAATGCACACATTTGGCCGCAATGTTGCAAATAACAATCAAAAGTAGCAGTTTCTCACTAGTATGAGCCGCGCTGAATAAACGTATGGTTTTTTTGCGTCATCGGAGCATTAGAAGCCGCGAAATAACGTACACGCTGCAGTCGTTCAACGTCACATAGGGAACGTGTTACATTCCCGACTGCCGTCGTCGACAGCAAGTTGAACGGTTCTTCGGGGCGCTAATAGGTATTACGTGTCTTTTCTTCTACAGCCATATGCAGTCAGCCATTTATTTTTTACTTTATTTTAATATGTAATAACACTTGCGACAAACGCGCAAGAACAGTAACATAAGAAAACAGTAAAAAAACTACAAACATTACTAAGATAAACAAAAGAAACACAAAAAATATATGCTAAACATAGGAAAAGAATGAAAAAAACTGGAAACATTACTAAGGGAAACAAAAGAAATACAGTAAATATATGACAAACAAACTACAAATAAACGAACTAATAACATTGACAGTTTGAGTCTCCGATTCCGTTGTCAGCTTACATTTGAAACAATGTCAAAACTAAAAATAACTAAAAACTAAACCAAGATATTAAAAAAAAGTTTTGGGAAGATTGCTGACAGCCGCATTTTACGTATCGCCAAGCCCGGTTTCTCTTAAAGTTGTCGCACATCTACGTAGAACTGTATAAATGGGTTTTAGGTTTATTACATGCATTTTAAAGTTCAAATTTAAACATATATGCGCTACATAATCTATCTTGCAGCTTTGTAGCTCAATTCACAGCTAAATAACGATAAAAAGATAATGAAATAAAAAAATAGCCAAAGAACAAAATCTCCATCGCAATATCATGGCCATGTACGCCAGTGGTTTAGACAAAGAAGTGAAATGTCATCATGCAGTTCGGCTCAATAATCCAGCTACACGGTGAGGCAGAAAACACGACACTTTCACTTGTGCGATGGCTCTGACGAACGAGAACTGATTTCAATAATGCTTTCACTGGTGCATTGAAAAGTAATTATTTAACACAGAAAGGTAGTTTTTATTTCAACTCCTTTAACAGTTTTTGCAACTGTAACAATACAGAAATTACAAAAAACTACGTATTTCACATTTGTTTTTTTGAGATCACAGTGTAGTCTGTGCACGGTACACTTAGGTATTTACAAAATTTTACTCAAAAACAATTTTAAACCACGCTTTAATTCTTACCTTCCATTGTATCGAATGCAACCACTGCTCTCTCAGTACGCTTCCCGACGCCTGTAAATCACGAACAGTTAGACGCACTTTTACAACATTAATATACTCGGCAAAATCAAATTGACCGTCACATATTGCGTGTCCACATTGTAACCGATTACCTAGGTCAACTCAGGATTCCATCCCTCTGACACAGATAAATCGAGCATACGGGAATGCATACCTGACTGGAGTTAACGCGGGACGCATTCACTTGTGTCTGACGGTCATTGAATTAGGCCTACACAGGGGTCGCTGAAAATGCAGGACCTGACATTGACGGACCTGACAGTGCAAGACCTGACAATGGCGGACCAAACTGTATTGCTGCATTGTTGGACATGTTATTATCAGGACAATCGCTATATGCTGTATGTTAGCATATTGCAGGTTTTTAAACGTTATTCGCTACGAAATTTACGTTATTTTACTCACTTATTTACGTTGAGGCACGAGAAACTCGGCGGGAGCAATTGCCTTCTCATTCACTGAGCACTTGTAAAAACTTGACACATGCTCAGTCATTCTATAAGCATTTAAATTTGATATAAGCCTCTAAAACCTATATAAAAATTTTAACTTTTGTGTTCGTTTGTTGTAAAAATAAGCAATATTAAATTTTTATTTTAATTGTAGGCCTAATTACTTTATTTCCCAGCAGTATCTCCACTTTTCAAAAGCCTTCATAAGGCCTACGACCTGATACTGCAAAGCTAAGCATCACTTCGATGTCTGGCCAACAGAGCAGGATGAGGATGAAGGTCCCCCATTGTCAGCTCTTGCAATGTCAGGTTCTGCATTTTCAACGCCCCCTACACAGGATGACAGGAATCGCTTGCGCCTAAAACCTGGCACGTGAGCGATAGTCCACAGCACTGTAACTGCAGCTTACTATACGGTAAGCGACCAGACAACTTCAATGAATACGACATAAAACGACGATCGATAGAAGCAAACCGACGACAATGGTTAGTCCGTAGGAGTCCTAAATTACAGCTCAGTTCCGCAGAAACGTGCACCACAGTTTTTGGTCACTCCTGATATCTGTCGACGCATTAAACAGGACGGATGAGAGTCATGAGACACGCCGCCGCTCTTTCAAAGAACCGAGGCGGACGGACGCTGAATGTACTCGGCCTGAGATACGTATGCATTAAATCCAAGCTCAACTTTCTCTGACTTGTTGCCAGTGCAATATGTTGTACAACAATTAGCTGCGCGACAAATCCACAGCAAGTTGTACGGCACAAGTCAATCAAATCATTTCTCGATGTTGTAGAACTGTTGCAGGACTGGCTGAACAACAGGCCCACAACCAATCTAAGTAGTGGAATTTAACCATGATTTAATAGCCAACGCTTTGCAAACAATCACAGTCGGTCGTACTGACAAAAAGCATCAGCAGTCAAACGTTAACGAAACACGGCAACAAAATAATAATAATCGCAAAATAAAAAAAATTCAAAAACAAACGAAGAAAATTCGCACAGAGCATACAAGACGTCAACAATTACACGAAACGCTGGATTCGTAACAAATTAGCAAAAAATAAAGAATTAGTTTCAGCAACGAAAAACTGATTTAATGCTAGTTTACTGTCATATTGGTTTGCGACCACGATACGAACACTTCTGCTCCTGCAAATGTCTTTGTCACCAATTAACGACAGAAGTTTCACGGCAGCTGGTCTGAACATTATAAGCCTAAGCGATCACTTAATACGTTTTTGTAGGCCTACGTTTAGGCTGCGGTGCATTGTCAAATTTTTTGCGTTATTGCGCTCGTTATACGCGCCCTTACTTACTCACTCACTCTCATAACCTCTCAGAACATTACAAAGTTTAGACCCTATACAGTTTAGACACTTGAGAACAAAGTGCGCAGACAAAAAAGAAATATTATAGGAAGCAGAGTAAACTGGCCTGCAGCAGAAGTGAGCTGCCGTCTGAAAGCATGAGTTGTATGCACTGTTTGTGACCGGCATCCCACGGAGACAACAGCGTCATGTCACTCATGTCAGTGTAACGTATGCCGCGCTCCATGTACCCATGCGCCTGCAATAATCAGCGATCATAGTCGTAAATACCCTACCTACAGCAATGAGACAGACAGTGTGACAGTCGCGTAAACAGGTGAGACTTGAGAGCTTTGCGAAAAGCCCCTGCCCCTGATGCGGGGAGGAATCACTGGACCGCAGACGGAAAAAGCGCGCTTCCCTAACTGGGTAGCTATGTCTTCACGACAGCAGGTGCGTTAGTTGTATAGAGGAACGAAGCTGACTGCGTCCAGATTCCTTGGTGTTGAATTCAACGATACTAATAGGATATCAACACAGTCAGCTGCTGACACAAGGCGTTTGGAAACATTTTATATGAAATGCCAACGCCAGACAGCCAGAATCCGCTGGCAAGACACATACGCAACACAGAGGTCGCTGCCTTAACTGGCCTCAGTCCTATGTCAGAGTCCATTATCACCCGACGCCGTAGCCCACTCACTCTTTAGCCACGTAACCAGGCTCGCTCGCCAAGGATACTCCGGCCCATCAGGCTCTGCAGTGTCACGTCGACATGGCCTTCAGTCGTCCCCCCGACCATAGTTGCAGACGTCGCCCAGGCCGTCCTAGGAACAGATGGCTCGATCAACTTCGTGGGGACAAAAACACTCCGCCTGCTGACCTCTGGAGACGAGCCTTGTCACCGGTGACGCTACGGTCCTCGCCGACTACGCGTTAACGACGACGACGACGACAAATGAAAAAATAATAAAATTTACAAGTATATTTTATAAAATACGAAATAAGTTGAATTGTGATATACTTTAACTACTTTATTTTGCATTTGTTTATCCACATTTGCATCATGGAATTGAAATCTATGGTAATACTTGTTATAGTTTTATTAATAAATTAGAAAAACTAAATAATAAGATTTTAAAATATTACAGAATAAATCTTTAAGTACCCACAGTATAGAATTATATAAGCATCATAATACATTACCGGTAACAGACTTGCATTTAGATCAAATATAGCTTTTTGTACATAAATTTATTCATCACAGACAGAATCTGCCTGATATTTTTGCAACTTACTTTACTGAAAATAGTCTCATTTATAATTATAATACGAGGGGCAAACCAATTTACATGTTAGGTCAATTCAGTCTCAGTTTAAAAAAAGATTAATTACACATAAAGGAGGCATTTTATGGAATAATTTGCCTGATAATTTAAAGTCAACCCATTCGACAACTGAATTTAAGGAAAACTTGCGCCATCTACTGTACTCTAGGTAGGGCCACTTAGGTTACAGTTACTGCTCTGTGTTTTATACGTATTGTGTTATCATGTTATTGTGAATGCCAGACATACTATTGTTTGTGTGAGTGCACCAAATTTTTAAAAAATTTTGTGGTTGTTTTTTTCTATTTCTTTCTTTTTTCGCTATTTTTTTTGGTTTTGTTTGCATTTATTGTGTTGAGTATGTAATATAGTTAATTTGACTGTTACAATGGGTGGCCAGCTCTTGATGGGTAGATACCTTTCTGGTCACCCTCCTATGCTATTTACTATTGTATGGTTATTTACTGCATTGTGGTTTTGGTAAATAAACTCTCTCTCTCTCCATGCCGGACGCATGATGAAGAATGGCGTGCTTTCCTGACGATTAATTCACCGCTTATAAGCTCATCTTAGAATAAACTCGTATAGCTTGAAGATAGTCAGAAAACTATCGATATAATGTAATAAATATACATATTATTTCATAGTTAGCTGACATGTTGCGAATGTGTTGTAAGTTTTCGAATTTTTTGAGGGAACTTGTTACGGTTCGTATAACTTGCTGCAGCAAATCCAGGCTTTCAATTTGTCGTGATCTGTTGTACCGCTTACTGTAGACCCTACACATGTTGTACAGCAATCCACGCGAGATCGAAGCAAGTGAAGATTGGGATAAAACAATTACGCGATTACGCAGACGAAACGAGAAGGAAAGTTGTATGTCATCAGCAATAAAAATCAAACGTTCCACGCGAAAGACGAGGTTAGACTCACGGTAGTGGCATAGATTTCGACTGGACCAAGCACGAGATGGTGTGACTCCCAGCGCCTGAGACAGCGAGAGTTCATTATTTTCCTAATCACCGTCTTGGAGTCGTACAGGCGACAGATGTTGGCTTCGCCGTCGCTTAGCAACCGAAACTTGGCGGCGGCGGCGGCGGCTGATGCCGTGGGGTTGCTAGCTTGAACTGAACGCAGGGCCGTTATCAACTCCGTCGGTGAACCGTTTCCACACACCTGGAAATACAATGTAGCTATTAGCACAGGTTTCAACGACTCGATATTGCACATAAAACAAGTGCCGTAGAGAAGAGCATCACATGACGCATAGGCCTACAGCTAGCGATATGAAGTTAATTATGTTCTTACATATTTAAGGCTTCAAACCGGTGAGTGCAGCGCATGCGTATACTGAAATGCATGCCAAAGATTGCACCAAACTCTTAGTTATTTGGAAAAAAACCATAGTAGTTTGGTAAAATGCATAATAGTTTTTCTCTTCTTTATTCGCCAAGCGACAACATACATGTAGGACTGACGGTTTGGTTGCAAATTGTAATTTTGTGTTTTGACACGTCTCTCTTTTTCCTGGTGTTAGCGACCCAATCTGACAGAATTGGCCCACAAGTGTATTTGCCAAATCCGTCGAACAGTTTAAGCAAAAGGTGCATAAATGTGACAAACAGACCGAGAGACAACCGACAGACAGACCACGCTATAGAAAAATATGTAGGAAGAGCGATTGTGCAAGATCGACTCGCCTAATAATTCAAGCACTGCAGACACGGGAACGCCATTATAAGCAGACTGTTGAAATACCGCAGTATAACGTTGTGACTGGTGAGTGAGGGAAAGCGAATGATGACGGATTAGGCCTATGATAGTGTTAATGACGGAGTAAAGATGATCGATGATGTACGAACGTGACTGTGATAACGATATGCAGTACGTAGGACTCGTATACCTAATGCAGCCAGCAGAAATATCCATTGCCGCGCTGCACTTATTGTCACGTTTTAACGTTCTGTTATCTTCCAATACAATGTCGTAAATAGAATACCGGTAGGCCTATAGCCATACTGCAGTTTGCCAGAATACCGCGACGTGTGTAATTCCCAGTGTTTTAGTAAGTTCTGTTCTACACAAATAGGGTTGTTTATTCCTTGGCCAGCTGACCTGTTGTTGTCAAATTTCTAATAAGTTACAGCGAAAAGTAGGCCTAATTGTTCAACTAGTTACTTCAAATAGTCAATTACTTGAACAATTTGCCCTACTTTTCGCTGTAAAATATTTAACTACTATAATACTTTATTTAACTACCCTCAAAAATAAAGTAGTTATTGCCGTAAGCCTACGACTTATATTTTGAAGTAGTTAACAGTAGTTATGAGTACCAGTTAGGTAGCTAATACCCAGATCTGCTAGCCAATCCATTACTGCCACCCAGACTTCGTTCGAGTAGTTAGTTAATGAACTAGCGAAGACATTAGGCCTAGTGACCGGCGGACAGCAGCCACGGTAGCACCTTGCAATGCACCTGGCGCGCGCTACACTCTGTACATTCCTAAAATATTGCGCAAATGTTTCGATAAAATGTTTTTGCAAATGCTATAGCCTAAAAAATTTGTGCATGTACATTGCACGTTGTTATGCGTAAAATAATACACAAAACACTAACGCGTTTTGCAAATGTGTTTTTTCGTTTGTGTAACCACGGCCATATGTCGAGTCCAAACTGTTTAGATCTGTCTTCTTTGCGTACTCTGCCCTAAGGCAGGTTCCAATGCCGATGGCGCCATCCGATCCGGCTCTGTGCTTCTCTCTTCAGCTCCTCGTAACTGATCTTCTTTTCCTTTTGCTCCATAAGTAAGTCCAGCATCTTCCTTCTTGGTTTTCCTCTTGGCCGTTTCCTTTCCATCTTCCCCTCTAGTACAGTCTTCAGAAGACAGTCATGTCTTAAGGCATGTTCTGTCCAGTTTGCTTGGCGTTGCTTGATGACTTGCATCAGAGAACGTTGTTCTTGCACCAGACTCAAGACTTTGTCATTTTAACGCATGTGCTGTCTAGCTGATCTTTTTCATCTTGCGCCAGATCACATCTCAAAAGCTTGTATATGTTTGATGTCTTCTTTTTAAGTGTCCATAAAGAGCTACACTCCGTACTAGTGTTTTCATCATTCGTTTCTTCAAGTCTTTTGAGATGTTCCCTCGAAGTAATTCTCCTCTTTTCATGAAAGCTGCTTTTGCCATTGCAATTCTTTTATTGATCTTATCACAACGAGCATCTTTAGTAAGTAAACTTCCCAAGTAGCAGAATTCATGAACCTGTTCAAGTTCAGTGTTTTGAAGCCAGATTGAAGCTTGGTTGACCTTTGGTAAACATCATTACTTTTGTCTTCTTCAGGTTTATACGCATTTCATATTCTTCAGATATCCTTTCTAATGCTTCCATTATTCGTTGCAAACCTTCTTCGGAACTGGCCGTCATTGCTTGGTCATCGGCAAAGCGTATAGCCTGTACTAGCCTTCCACCTGTCGCTACTCCATCTGCTACATTGTCAAGAGTTTCATTCAATACTTCCTGGATATAGATGCTGAATAGCAGAGGAGATAGCGGACATCCCTGTCTTGTTTCTCTACCAATGATGCTCGATCAGAGTCTTTCTCTTCTATTCTCACTGCGAATGTTTGTCCCATGTACAGATTTCCAATTAATCTCCTGTCCCTTTAGTCGACTCCCAGTCTTCTCAGGACCCTCATTAGCTTCTTCCAATCTACTCGGTCAAACGCTTTTTCGTAGTTCACAAAGCAGACATCTTAAACGTCACTTTCAACTTCCAAACTTCTCTCTGTGAGCACTCTCAGCGTACCTATAGCATCTCTGGTTCCTGTACCTTTTCTGAATCCAAACTGATCGTCTGAGAGGAAACAAACTGTATCTACTTTTGCTTCAATTCTCTTCTGTAACACTTTCAGCAAAATCTTTGCAGCATCCGAGATGATTGTTATAGTTCTAAAGTCTTCGCACCTTGTTGCATTGAGTTTCTTCTCCAGCGGTTACATTATTGACTGCACGAAGTCTGTTGGCCAGATCCCTGTTGTGTATATGGTTTTTCATACATCAATCAGTACTGTTGTTGCTTTACCATCTAAACACCTCAACATTTTTACTGGTATGTTGTCGGGACTTTCCGTTTTGTTGTTTTTCATTTTTTAGTGCAAAAGCTCTAAATGTAAAACATTCTACAAGTAGAAGCCGACATGCAGAATCTACATGTAGACAGGGTTATAAGCAATCAGGCCGAATAATCTGCTGTAGGTCTTCGGTGGGACTTCTGTAGCCTTTGTAAGACTTGACAGAAATGAAATGCAAATGTCTCGCTTTAATTTCTAGGCACTTTAATTCATATCACATGCTTTAGTAGATAGTTCAGCACCATGCAAATTAATGTATTTTTGCCCGCTATCAGTGCATTCATATTTGGTTTTATCTTACTGAAAGATGAGCCGTCTGCCAGCTAGACTGTGTCTTTTTTTATTCAAAGTAACTACGGGTAGGCCTACTGCCACGGTGCCACCTATGTCCCGCTGACTGTGCCAGAGTTGACCTTTCTTATTCCACTGGAATCCATCAAAAGGCAAAGTGACAAAAATGTTTCCGTCCATGAGAACCGGAGTTACAGTTGTCGCTGACGTGCACTCAAGTCCACTGTCGTTCTGCGTATAATGCTACAACGACGGTAGTTTGTTCGCATATTCATGACCGCGGCCTACTATTTTCAACTCAAGTGCTCGCCTCGCAGACACTACGCGTAGGGCCTGTATGTGTAACTGATGACTCGCTCTGAGTAATTAGCTTCGTGCTTTTGTCGCGCTACTTTACTGCGCGCTTCCGACGGGTTATAGCTACTCTGAACACCGTATACTCTTGACTTGAGTGGGCCCACTACAGCTGGCTCACTGGCACACAGGCAGACAGCTTTCCATTGCCATGCTAACCCCGCTGGCATAAAGCATCGACGGTGACCGTACTGGCCAGTGACCACAGTCACTACAGTATAAGCCTGCGACCAGTGATAACTGAAAACCTGGAGCGAGCTCGTGCAAAAAGTAAGTAAGTAAGCAAAACGTAAATTTATATAGCGCATTGAAGCGTTCAAATTAACCTCTAATGGGCTGAAACTGCTATGAATCACAGATTTCACTTAGAATTCATTAACATGTGCAAGAAAAAAATAAAATTAAGTTCAAGTAAAAAAAAACTTAAAGCGGTCGCCATCGCGAATTCATGAATCCGTAAATTACTGTTTTTCACAGAAGAGAGCGGAATGTGGCTTTACGGTACGAACTTTCACCGAAGTTGTATTTTGTTGCAAGGGTTCGCACATATGGTAATATAACGTAATAAGTTGCTAAATTTACTGCAATTTCATATACGTAGTAATGCATTTTATGCTATTGCGCACGTGAGAACGTCATTTCTTTGATCTGTTGCACGACATCCTGTAGCCTACAGCAAATCCGGAACAATTCAAAAAATCTACAACGAATATTTCTACGCGTCCAAAAAAAGTCGTTCATACCTGCAACGAATCTTGACATGTAGAGCTTACTGCGCGACCTTCAGTAAAACAAGACAGCCACAAAGGGAAGTAGTGAACTTTAAGCTCAGGTTGTACAGTGTTGGCGCCAGCTGTTCCTGTAAGCTCTTAGTGGAGAACGCTGTCGTCTGCCTGAGCTTGTGACGATGTCATATCGTGTATGACGTGGCTACTCCTAACTGTACATTGTAGAGTTAAGCCAAGGAGGCATTACGTCGCAACTCTAGCTACTATATACTCTCTAGTTGAACCGACTGCGTCTTTAATATGACTAGTTGAGATGGGTACACGTTTAATGTCTTGGTCTGGGTGTGTACGCGTGTTGTTAGTAGGCCTATAGGCTATCTGACCAAGCCAGATCAATACTGTCGGGAAACATCAAAAGTATAACATGAGGATCAACACGACTTTTCAATAACATTTCGCTTTGCCATGAATCTGAAGTTATTATCATGATGTACAGACGTGCATAACGTGCATAACTGTGAAACGGGGGCACTATATTGCCTATAAATTAGGCCTATATACTAAGCGAAGTTGCTTGTGCCCGCGCAAGCAATTCTGCAGAAATATGTCAGAATAGGCGGAATTCTGACATATTTCTCCGTAGCGCGTTCTGTCTGTCGTTTGTGACAGTCGTGCACCCATTTAGCAGAGGCCTACACTTGTGGAGTCCAAAAAACACTGTGTCAGATGGGAGTCTCTGATCATTAGGAAAAAGGTACTTTTGGGGTTGAACCCCCAGCAAAAACTTTAACTGCTAACGTGTGATGTACCAGGTGGCGGCAGCGATTATAGCGATTCCGCTTTGTATTAAATTCCTTCGGAGCTTGTTTGCTTTATGCGTGGTTGCTGTTGATCTAAATCATGTTAGATGGCGTACACTAAAGCGAGTTATTTACTTACAGGCTAATATGTTCACGGCTTTGTTCAATATTGCTCTACAAAATGGCCTCATCCCAGGGTAATAGTATTTCCAGCTTTAAGCAATATTGCCTCCTATGACCCCGCCCTTACTGCGTAGCTACCGACGCCCATTAGCGTCATCCCTCGATCAGTTTGGCTTTCAGTCTCCGGCAATATTTCCCCAACTTCGGGAAAATATTTAGAACCATAAATACTTGAAAATTCCTACTGCACGCCTGTCCTCTTATTCTCCCTTTTTCTCATTTTCTTTTTTCCATCGGCTTTTCTTTCGCCTCTCTCCTTCTTCTCTTTCTTCACCTTTCTTTACCTTTTATAACAGCGTTACCCTCCGCTCCCCGTCATTTTCTTTCTATCTCAGTCTCTTGCCTTACGCTTCTTTTTCATTTTTTTCTTAGAAGTAGGCTTTCTCAGATTCAGCTAAAAGATCTGGGAGAGCACTGTAGGGTTTTCGAATTGGATACGGGGCATAGTCCCGGTTGAAATCAAATTTGGTGCATTTTAGCTTTAAAAGATGACATGTAATGACAACAGTTTTAAATTTTTTTTTCAGTTTTTTGAGCTAGGCTATTAACCGTTTTTATGGGTCAGACCGTCAGCGTCAGCGGGCGTCCATTCTGTGGTATTAGAATCTTCTGATTAAAAATGCGTTACGAAAGTCAAAAAATTGGGTAAAAATGAAGGCAAAATAAATTGGACTTTTACCCCAAATAAGCTCGATCTTACTTTTGGGGACCTGAATCACGGTGCAAAATTTCATCAAAATTGAATCAAAATTGCGGCTGTAGAAGTCCGTACAGACAGAAGGACAGAGGGACAGTGTGACGCAAGTGATTTCATAACCTGTCTCATGCCATGCTATGGCAATATGTGACAGATAATAATAATAATGACAACACAAACAATTTCGAACGCGGCGTCACAACGAAGGTGATTGGTACCTTGCAGAGTTGTAGCGTAGACGGTATGGGGGATGATGCTAGCGTGTTATGACGTCTGCTGGGAGCGGAGGCGGCAGATGTCGAGGGGTGTTGGGGAGAAGCTGCTGGTCTGCACTGCTGCAGCTGCTGCTGATGATGATGATGGAGACGGTGCAGTTTGTCGTCGTTGTCTGTTGTCGTCGTCACGATGTCGTCGTCGCAGGACGTCAGTGAATCGTCCTCACATGCCGCCGCAGCCGCAGCCGCTGAAGCAACGTTCTCGTCCCCACAACACAGCGGCACCACCCCCTCATTGACCCCCTCACTGACCCTCTCAACCACCCTCTCACTAACCCCCACAGCTGCCCCCACAACTGCTGGGTCTGCTGCTTCTTCCATGACAACTGCCACCTCACTGCTAAACAAATCGCACACAAACTATGCAGCAAAGTGAATGAGTGAATGAGTAGTTTCTGTTTCTATCTTGACAGCTTGTTAGCACACAAGAAATCATTTCATGTCATAGCAATATCAACAGAAACAAGATAGGCCAAGTACTGCCCGCCGGCCATACATGTACAGCATTTTGTGAATACGGGGGAAGGTTATGTTCGAAGAATGTTGTCCGTTTTACACTTATCCAAAGAATTCTGTCCGAGGAATTGTGTCCAGGAAAATCATGTCTCCGGTGATTACGCCAAGGGGGTTTTGATCACGTGCGCTTTCTCATTTGTTCATAGGATTTAATTAATATTTACATGTATTTCTGTAGTTCGTAGCTATATCGTACAAAATGTCAATTTTGAACTACAGGCTAAGGTAAAGAAATCTTTCAATCCGGTTTAGTGGAGTCAGTCACCCACCAGCACTACCAGGCATCCGCAGAGTGACGTCATTGAACATGCTGGAAGTCACATTGACTAACCGCATGTCAGCCAGCGAGCACGTCAGTGATATTATCAGCAGGTGTGCTCAGTTAATTCATGCTGTAAGAACCTTGCGGTGCCACGGCTTGAGTGATGATGCGCTGCAAATCAATTGTTCTGCAGAAGCTCTTGTACGCATGGTGGGGATTTACAAGAGCTGCCGATCGTCAACGGATTGCTTTTATCCGTCGGGGTGTGCGGAGTGGTTTTTACAGTGCTGACAGTCCTACAGCGGCTGAATTTGTCAGTGACAGCGAAAACAATTTTTTTTCGAAACGTTACGAACAATAAATCACGTACTGTACAAACTATTACCTGAAAGAACTACGCATGACTACAACCTAAGGCAAAGACGGCATGATCTAACGTTGTACGTTAAAACAGATGATGAAAACTTTTTATCCAGGATGCTTTTTAAAGACGTTTATTAGCATTATTATTTACCACACTTCTTTTATTAAACCTAGTATTTTATGTTAGAATTTGTTAGATTTTAAACTGCACATTCTATTTTATTGTACTGTATTATAAGTTCGTAGGGGTCTGTCTACTTTCGTATTAAACGAATATGGTATTGTATTGTATTGTTAATCCAGATCACCACTAAAATCTAATCAACATGTGCTTGGGGCGCAGATAACCGTTTCTGAAAATTTTAGGCAAATCATTCCGTAACTTTATCTGTAATGTTGTGCAAAAACCTTCTTAACCTATCTCACAATAATGAAAAATTCAGAAATCTGTTTCTGCATTTGGGTGTCGATCCTGATCACCACCTAAATCTTACACACTCTGATCTGGAAGAAGCAAAATAAATGTTTATGCAAAATTTCAACAAGTTAAGTGCAGCGGTTCATGATATCGTGTCGTCGAGCGAAAAAAAGCAAACTCAGCTGAAACAAAACTGTTGTCGCTTGCGCGGACAATAATATAGAAGCTGATTAGAACAATAAATAGATAAAGCTGCTGTGTAAAATCCACTCTGTTTAGCCACAATAAAACAGATCGCAAAAACTGTGAATACTAAATACAGTATAAAAATATACACACCGAAACAGGAAACGTTTTAAAAATGCTACTAATGTTAAGTATCACAATGCTCTTATTCTAAAGCGATGCTGTCGACTCATTCTGCTTGTCCGAACAAGAAGCCCAGCTGTCGCTAGGATAGCCGACCGTACTGGTTGTCAGTTACCTTCAAGGTCATCCAAGGTCAGTGATTTTCATTTTATCTAAAAAAAAGACGTATGACATTTCCTATTAGTGATTAATAGTAACCTTGGCCGTATCTTTCACGTGCGTTGAAAACGCACATTTATGATTTTTCTACCCTTCGCCTATTTAACCCCAAATTTGAAAATGTTTTTCTCGCATTAAATCGCTGAAATTTTGCGTACTTAGGTCTATGACACAGAGCTAATTATTCGTTAGTAAAAGTTTTTTCCTATGACTAACCGTTTAGCCACAATACATTTGTGGCAGACGACGGACAGACAGACGACAACCATGCCAATAGCTCGACCGTTACTTAAGTACGGAGGGCTAAAAACCAAGATAGAATCGTGAATCGACTGACAGAATGCAGCACTATTATGCACGAAGAAGTTCACGGGCCATGCCTGCGGAACATTTCGTAAATGCGAAAAATTATATGCGGGAAATTTTGTCCGTTATGCATTTATCCAGAAGTCTAAGATTCTGTCTGAAAAGATTTTCACCGGGGATATTTTGCCAAATATAATCCTCGCTAAAAATTTTAGGCAAATTCGTCAGTAACGTTTTATATAATCCTGCTTAACAGATAGAGAGTTGGTTTTTTCGCATCGATAAGACATTGGGCTACATGTGTGACATATTGCTTGCAAAAACCTAATTTCATCGCAGATGACGCTTAGAGGCAGCATTCGTGCTAGCACAATGTCAGAGCAATATCATTGCAGCTGGCTATATGCGTGCAACAGCCGGGTTCATGTTCTTTGTATTGCAAGCATCCAAGAATATCACTGCATTTTAAAGTGACTATTAGCCTATTATAATAAAACGTGTTTACATAAAACGAAAAAAATGGTTCGCAAATAAAGCATGCAGCATAAGGCACCGCATTTGAACACTAAAAACGTTTGGACGTATTAACGTAAAAAATAAAACGCAAAAAAATTCTACCAGTGTTTTTGTTCCACTTCTATTCACAGATATGTCCAAAACCCTTTCTCAAATGTTTTACGTTAAAATATTTTCACAGAATGTTTGCAAGCTAAAGAAATTGAGCCGTCGGCTTCCCACAAAGTGTTTCAGAAATAGCACGGTGCTGGTTGTTTTAAAGTGGATGTTCTACTTTTTACTTCTCACGCGCTACGTTCTTAACGTAGCGAAAAGGAGTATATGAAATCAGTGTAATATTGACGACCGACCGACCAACGACCGACCGACCTCCCTTCCTGGAAAAGCCTTTTTGGAAAAAATTCAAATGGCCATTTCTCGATAACGGTGCCAGAGAGACGCATGGTCACAATGGACCACCCATAGGAAGTCGTCCACTGCGAGTCGAATGGTCACGTGACCGATGACGTCACGTGACCCCAAAAAGTCAAGGTCGTGACCTCGTTGTCTTTGAGGCGCCTTATCTCTATAACGGTGCCAGAGAGACGCATGTGTTAAGGTACATGTAGGCCTATGACAAGACAAAATGCAAATTGCGTCATCGTCCATTATTGGAATTTTTCCTTCTCAGTTCGTTAAAATCGAGCACTATTTTACAAACTTCGGAAAAACAATGTCCAATAACGACCTCGACGCCAGTCGCTATAAGTATAATATTAGACGGGTTTGAAATGGACGCCGGGTTTCTAATACAAGCCTAAAAGCACTTAGAAGACTGACTACAAAAGAAAATAATGCGCTCTAGGAGTACATTAGATTGGTCACAAATGGTTCTCTCTTAAAGACTCTTCTTACCAGTCGCGCCGTCTTTCTTTTTTGTCTGTTTCTACGTCTGTTTTTCTCTTTACTGTAACTGTTTCGTTTTCTCTGTTTGCCTAATCTAATAAAAAATGTTTGGTCTGTCCAATTTCTTTACTGTACCCGCAACTACTACTACACCTATAGCTACTACTACTATTACACTTACAACTACAGCTAAAAATACTGGGGTCACGATTTTGACCTTTCGTGGTCACGTGACGTCATCGGTTATGTGACCATTCGATTCGTGGTGGTCGACTTCCTATGAGTGGTCTATTGTGACCACGCGTCTATCTGGCACCGTTATGGAGATAAGGCGCCTCAAAGTACATGTACACAAACAAACATACATACACACAGGCGGACAGAACGACCAATCGCTTTAATCTCTTCCAATGTTCACTGCGTTCACTTGGCGGAGATAATGACAAATTCAGCCAACAGAAAAATATATGAAATCGCTGTGTGTATCACTAACTAGGCCTGCCGACGACAAACGACCGACCACCGACCAACATCGCCTCATGGAAAACTTCAAATGGCTACATGTTCATCTCTGCAACGGGTCATCCGATACACTTCACGATCGTTTCCACGGTAAGGTTTTCATGGTCGTTGAATAGAACGATGTTACTACTCATTGAGTCAAATCCAAAAAGGTCAAACCGGAATACTTTTGTTGAACCGCATATAAACCTACTAATATATACGTCATCGTCATCATCATCAGTTTATTCATGAACACAGGTATTAAAAATATAGGATAAAATGGTGTGTTCTTAGGTCAAACAAGCAAAAAGATCGGTTTGATACTTACGACTTTTTATTCAAAGATACATAACCAATGATACAAAACAGTAGCGTACATAAGTGTTACACCAAAGACAAATTATACGCGAAAAATCGACAATAACACTATACGATCACGGCACGCTGTTTTAAATTTTAATCTAAAAGACCTTAGCGAAATAATGTCCACTTAGCAAGGCAGATTGCGTTTCAAACACTGATTTTTATGCATTGAATTAAGAAACTAAAACATTAAGCAACAGCCAGCTAAAAAAAAAGTTCTGTGTTATTTCATATATCCACTGACCATGCTAAAAATTATAACTCATGTCAAAAGATAAACTACCAGTCTATCTTCTTAGTTAGGAGGCTCGTTGAACCATCAGCTATAGGCCTACATCTTGAATAGCAATGTCAGCTTAATTTGTTACACGGGGAGTAAATTATTTTAATTATTGTCGATGGATGTCATACAAATATGCATAATAGTCATTTGATTTAGCCGCATGCGATAAAACTCTTGACAGAAAGACTGCTGAAACATTTCTGCTTCTCGTTCTACTATCAGACCGAACGCGTTCGACGTTATTTACTGTTAGCGCGCTACATAAATTGCTTGTTTAATTACTTACATGCTTACTTATGGTAACGAACATCCTGTATTTTAATCACACCAAGTAGGTAGGCTTACCTCATTAGTACGATCTGTTGCTACGATACGTCGGCTGTTTGTTAGACGAGCTGACGCGGCCACTCATTAGTCCGTAGCAGCTGCAGCTTACAGCTAATGTTATGCTTTTGATCAGAATCCCACATCACAGAATAAACATGTGTGATGTGCTGACCCGATACTCAACACGCTATCCGGTCCTCCCGGCAATTAGAACATGAGTACGGCAAGTTTTTTACCTGATTTTCGTAAAACATCGTAATTTTCACTGAGTATTTTTTTATCAGAATTTTTTTTCAGGAAATTAATGCTGAGTACACTAAATGCAAAACTTGCAATGCAAACTGTTGTTGTCAGATATGATATGCTGACATTCTAACCTTTGCACTGTGACCTTGGCCGTGTAAAGGTCGAAGCCTTTTAAAATTCACTTTTTCAACTTTACTTTGTCTTTAAATCAGTATTGTTCGTGCGAAATACAAGTGATATAGAGTCGACAAAAATCGCATTTTGTCACGCTATTGTTTACTGCATGGCTCTATAAGTCTGCAAGGCTATAGCATTGTTTCAATTATGTTTGCTCTTATGCTTGTATGTTTCAATTATGATTTCATTCATACGACGGGCACTATAAATATCGTGTTTGTTCGAACGTCCTTTTTGTAAAATAATGTCCACAATATCTCTAAAGCGTACAAATTAATTCTAAATGGACGAAAATACAAAAATGGTCGACGTCTGTCTGTGCTGATGCGTATAGTGCGACATGTGTCAATTATCCTTCTTATACAATTAACTAAAAATTAGTTAAGATAATGTAATTTAGTGCGCATTTGATATTTTTTCATATTTTATGATTAATTTGTTTTTTTCTTTTATATACCGAGTGGCGCAAAAACGTTTCGAACATTTGCATGCGTTATTCAGCCGAACGGTCGAATCACAGCACAAAAGCATACATGTGATGACGAAACATATTTGAATATGTGTAGGAATTTTTGCTTAAAACACTTCTGTATTAGCCGTGATACAAACAAAATAGCCATAACACAATTTTTGCAAGCAGTTCATCATTTGCGTTGCCGCTCGTACGCAGGCTACGCCAAAACGTCACAGTAGGCCAAATTATTGGTCAACTGATCAGCAAAAAATATGCTGAATAGGTCCTCTGTTTTCCTTAGCCATTGCTGTTAAACGCTTTTTACACTGCTATATGGCGTTTTTGATTCTGTCGACATCAATCCATTTGTCTGTGATAACATTTTAAAAATCTCCGAGATTCGCAAAGGGTTCACGTTTTTCTTCATAGACAACACTTTGCAAAATATTCCAAACTAAATAATTTAACAAATTCAAACCTGTCTAAGGCGGTGTTTATTTTTGTGAGCTAATGAAATCAGTCATGTTCTGTCAAAGAAAATTTTGAGTTGTTTTGTTGCGGTGTGATGGAGCGCTGTCTTTACATAATTGGATTTTTAATTTGCCTTACGTCATTAAGCGACATACACTGGTGTCATAAGTGAGATCACTAAAATTTATAAGTAAATAAGAGTACACATTGTTCTACAAAAATGCGAAAGGAAATTTTTTGCCATATACACTGTGTCTCAAAAACACCCCCGACATTTTCGACTGTAACTTGAAAACCAATTATCAGATTTTGATAATATTTGGTAAAAATATTTCCGACACAAATTGCCATCAAAGACTGCAGTTTTTCACCTCACTAAATGTATGCTTCTACACTATCTAGAAAAATCAGATCAAGCGAAATATGTGTTGAAATAGAAAACCTCAAAAAAAACATCCCCGACATTATCGATCGTAACTTGAAGAAAGATTAGCAGATTTCAATAATTTTGGCAGAAATATTTCTGACACAACCGGCTATTAAATAAATGTTTTAGTTTCCACTTGACCCAACGCTTGCTTTTACACTACCTGGGGAAATCAAACCAAGCATAATACGTGTTAAAATGACTGAAAAACGTCGATAAATTCCATCTATCCTAATCTGTGGCCCCAGCAGCTGGTCTATTACAAAGTTTGACTGTCATACAGCAGTATGTTTATCAGATAAAATTTTAAAATGTTTGTAAAGTCAAGAAGCGATTGATACAGCCTGGATTAGTCTGGAGCTGAACATTATCGATACTACTGTCAATGAATAGAGAAAGCGTCTCCTTGCCGGTGTTCGTATAGTGGACCAACACTTCAAACAATTCTACTGCAGGCAGTTTAAAAAAGGACAACTGGATGAATAGTCAGCCAAAGTGTCATAAATGTGAACAAAATGTGTTTTACGCGTTATGTTAATTAAGCAATCATATTGCATTGGATAAAAAAGTGATATTTCGCTGGTTGTGCTTTCCCCACGTAGTGCAGAAACAAACGTTAGGTGAGGTGGGAAACTAAATAATCATTTGAAGACAGGTTGTGTCAGGAATATTCCTACAAAAAAATTACCAAAATCTGATAATTGGTTTTCAAGTTACAGTTGAAAATGTTGGGGATGTATTTTGAGACACAGTGCAGTATACGCGCCGTTATAGTTACTCAAAGTTCGGAACGTTTTTAGCGCCACCCGGTATATTGATGTACCAGTAATAAAAAATAAAGATGCTCATAAGAGTATAGACATATAAACCGACGCTATGCGACGTTTATTCTAGTAACCGAGTGAGTGACTGTTTTTTTCCTTCCACTAATTTCCTCTTTCAGTCTACATATCGGTTTCAGTGTAAGCCCGCCCTGCTCAGCTCAACTGTAACGGCTTATAGTGACAGATCGATCGCCACTAAATAACAAACTACGCTCGTCCGACGTTGCAAATTGCCAGCCGATGTGTATTTGCATTGTGACAAGTGCAGAACGGGGAATAGCCTATAGGCGAACTCAACTACGTCAGCTTGTTCTGCATTTTTTGTTGTAGGCTTTCGACTTTTCGTGAATTCGTTGCACTAGCTGTGGATTTACTGCGCAGCTTTATTGTAAAGCATGTTCCAGTTGTTCTCAAGAAATTCACATCAAATCCAGCAAATCGAAACAAGTGGAACAAGCTCTAGAACGTCTTTACATGCCAAGATGTTTGTGTATTCGAAACTTCGAAACACCGAGTGCAATGCCAGGGCCAGTGGCGCTAAATAAGCATCAGAGTGCAAACAATGCAAATACTAGATGAACGGTCACATAAGGTCAACGATAAAAACAAAACATTAGACGAGCAAACAAGAAAATGCATCATCATCATCATCATATCAGTAGGCTTATCACATGGCACTACAAAATAAATGTCCATATCGGAACAAGTCTACACGCTCAATGAATGATTTACACTTTTGCATACTGGCAAAGTCTTCTATTATTGTAGCTAGCAAGTTGTTTTAGATTCTAGCGACTCGATCTGCTACAGAATTTCGATTTTTGTGTGGACTTGTTGCACACTTTTCTGTGCAATTGTTATCCAGCTTGTTGCACAATATGTTGTACGCAAAAAGTCTACAACAGAAACAAATGGAATTTGGGCTACTAAGCCTGTCGTCTTGATGGTCTAACGTATGTAATGATCGTCACAGGAAGTGCGCTTGCCATCAGTCAGTTAGTAGGCCCCAGCCCCTACGTCTAACGGTCTATTGACGTGATGGAGTGAAGTGGTCATGCTGTGGGCAGTGGAAGTGTGCCGCAATGACTTTTGTAGGGTGTTTACACGATCGAGCAAACATCGAGCTGGCTCAAGCAGGCCTATTGGAACCCCACCCCCTGGTTCAAATGTAGGCCTAGGCTTAAACTCTTAGCCCACAGCTGATCACGTGTTATATAGGCCTTCCAATTACAACCCGCCCGCCCTCCTAATTAGCATGCTAATTATTACAGAACGTCGAGCCAGCTGCTCGATGTTTGCTCGATCGTGTGAACACCCTATTACGGTTTCCATTCTCTCTCAGTCTCAAGAAGTCACTATCGTCTCCATTCCTATCAATATCTGCTTTTTTAAATAACAAGAGCCGAGAAACTACTGAAACACACACCACACATAAAACGAACATTATGATGCCGCACCACTAACGTGTCAACCAAAGTTCTTTATTTTTGAAAATGCAGTTGATCTAAATAAATAAGTGAAAAAAATTTGCAGTAACTACACTTCAGCACTTTGTTGCTGACTTTATTTTAGCAACAGTTATAGTCTGGTGTGTTATGCCCGCTTTTCAATCATTTTCCCAAAAAAATCACAATTTTCCATTCTTTCTACTTTATTCACACTTCCATCTTATTTCCAGTACAAGCCATATAGCTATTCTCATTTCCACGGGATAACTTAGTGCCATGCACTCTTCTAGTGCGAAGTCCGCTGGCACATCGAGTGTTGAGCATTGCATTGCACCCAGTTGCTACTTGGCCATGACCGTGTAGCACTCCGCTAGATCAGCACGCGCCCGTTGAATACGCAAACGTTCTCCTTCTCCCTCTTTGTACTAAATACCGCACTCCTGGAGTGCATATGCGAATACGCCGTACGAGCTTATACCACTCCAGACAGTGTGCTATCGTACTTAAACCATGTGCTCAGATGGCATACGCTACACGGTCGTTTGCTTTATGGCTCACGACTGCAGCTTAAAGTTGCGATAACAGTACTATCATTATCATTATCACCATTGTCATCATCATTTATTTCGTTTATAGACACAGAATATGACGCTTTCAAGGTCACAAGTAACGAACAGGAACGGCAAGGCTGAATCAACACTGACACCCCCATAGACTTAAGTAATAAAAACGCATACAAAAATAAACGAACAAATTTTTTTAAAAACACTTCAAAAATATCGTGAAGTAAACAGAACCTATTGACTGTTTAAAACTAGTGAGACTTCTGAAATTAACACCACTCGGAAGTGAATTTCAAACGTTTATAAGGCGCTCACAGAAGAACGACGAGCGTGTAGGCCTACAATGATTTGTACCTACGATGCTTATAAAGTTTTTAAAAACTGATGTCCGCGTGTTGACAGAGTAGAACAAAACTCAAACAAATTTACATCTATATCCACATAACGAAAAAGAATCTTGTAAGTTAATATTAGATGCAAGCTGAGTGTCGTGTAAGCTTCTGCCACTAACTGCAAACTACTCGGTACACGGGCGTTTTTAGTGCACCAATGTTAAACTACATAAGTTACGGTTAATTGTATCATGTTGTGTAAACTTTTTTGACCTGTGGTGTGATTTGAGGACTTGAAGAGGGTTAAAGCTGCAGGTTGTGATGGATTGATGGCTGAGCACGTTTGTTTTGCTCATCCCATTTTGTCAATGCATCTTGTGTATGTTTTCTCGATGTTATATAAGCATAGTTTGGTGCCAGATGCTTTTGGAAAAGGTATCATAATACCGTTACTTAAAAATTCTGATGGCAACAGATTCACAAGTGACAATTATAGAGGAATCACACTCAGTCCAGTTATGAGCAAGTTGTTTGAAATGGTATTATTGTTACAGTTTAAAGATCAGTTATTATCTGACCCATTGCAGTTTGGATTTAAGTCTAAATCAAGTTGCAGTCATGCTATATTTGCGTTTAAAACTACTGTTGATCACTATATTAAAAATGGTTCTACAGTCTCTTTATGTGCTTTGGATATATCGAAAGCGTTTGACCGTGTCGATCATTAAAAATTGTTTAATGTTTTAATGGATAGATCACTTTCTAAAGAATTTATTGGTTTATTATATGATTGGTTTGGGAAATGTTTTGTATGTGTGCGTTGGTGTAAGGCATATTCTTGTTGATTTCAAATACTGGCTGGGGTTAGACAAGGTGGAATTTTATCTCCTGTGCTGTTTGCTGTTTATACGGATCCTCTAATTGCACGTCTAAAGCATCTCGGACTTGGCTGTAGAGTTCTTGATGAATTTTTTGGGTGTCTCCTTTATGCGGACGATATATTATTCATGTCACATTCGATACACTCTATGCAGCTAATGTTGCATGTGTGTGATAATTTTGCAGAAGAATTTGACATGAAGTTTAATAGTAATAAATCAGTAGTTATGCGCATTGGTAGCAGATACAATGAAAAGTGTGAACCTTTGCAACTTGGTGGTAAAGATGTTGCATATGTTTCTGAGTTGAAGTATTTGGGTGTACATGTATCTACTGCGAAGATTCTGCAGTTCTCGGTGGAACACCTGAAGCTGAAGTTTTATCGTATGTTTAATTGTATCTACTCCAAATCCAAAGCTGCGAACTCTGAAATGGTCACTATTGAACTTCTGAAATCCTACTGTCTACTACCATCTATTTTATATGCGGTTGAAGCTACATTGTTATCTGCAGCCAATGTTCGTGTCTTTGAGAGTTGTATAAACAGGGCTTTGTACAAGATATTTGGTGCATGTGATCGCAGCAGT
>Ga0056128_1000506_pt1 | contig 35430 bp, 25 predicted proteins | sample WorMetLIZISLAND2_FD_71113 | JGI IMG/M metagenome (GOLD analysis project Ga0056128, IMG submission 71113) | Marine gutless worms symbiont microbial communities from Max Planck institute for Marine Microbiology, Germany - Olavius geniculatus... ...
TTACCATTGCGTTAAAGGGGGCATAAGCGAACCGCTGGCAAAGCGAAGATGGTGACGCCACCTGGCGAATAGCTTTGCCTTGGCGGAGGTACCTGCGCTCTCCGAGTGCTTTCTCTAGTTTTATGATTAATCATGCGAATAATTCGTAGCAATAAATAGTATGATATTATTACAGGATTATGATTCGGCTACAGCAAGCATCACTAATCTCGGCCATTCGACGTTTGTGGACTTCATACCAGGTGAGGATGAGCAAGAGACCAATGACCCGAACGTACAGCCGGGCGGCAACCTCTGGGACTACATGTACAATCTTAAACGATACCTCATCTAGTTCGTATCTCATGTTTGCTATTTTTTGTTCGGGAATTTTTGATTACTTAGTCGGCAGGACCCCGAAACCAAGGGATCCCAACAACGGGCTGTGGTGTGTGAACAAGTTGCCCAGGGTTGTTACTTGGCAGTAGACGGGTCGGGAGTCGAACCTGCGATCTGGCGATCGTTGAATCCTACATGGTGACCGTTAGACCATCAAGCCACACTATGAGACATGCGTTTAATTGGCAGCGCCACTACATGCAGAGTGTAGCATGAAAAGTAACTTAGGCACAGTATCTAAATCTGCGAAATTGGGGCTTTGGAAGCGATTAGCATTACTCATCGCAGTGCATAATGCGGTCACGTTAAAGAGTTTATGATTAAAAGATCGATCGATTGATCGATCGATCGATTGGTGGATTGCTAGCAAGCGTCACATCGCCGCTCAGAAGACACTGTACGAGCAACTGCAGCAGGAGCATCAGCGACAGCAAGAACTGCTGCATCAGATCATACTTGAAGAAGAAGAACCGGAAGAAAAAGATGTACTCCCCGCTGAAACTAACGTCACCGCAGAACTAAAACATACGCTGTCCGGCGAACGTAAGCAAGATACTATTAGAATCTAACGAGAATCTAAGCATTTTGTTCTAATTCTTTTTAGCGCCGTAAACTAAATTTGTTGCATGCTTTAACTAGTTCGTTTGCATTCAATTTTTGCTTTAACTTACTGTTCCCTGATATGTTAAATTGTACCTGACTTGGACACTTTTCATGTAGGTATACCGTATGTTTGACATGTGCATTTAACTATTACTTATTTACTTACCTGTTTAGCTCATACTCTATTTACTTCCAACGAATTGAAAGTCTATAGCAAATTTGCAGTAAAGTGTACAAAAAGGGTCCCATCACATAAACACCGAAAGGAAAAACCGACAAATTCGGTTTAGTTCACTACGTATCAAAATGCTCTACATTATGGACTGTTGTTGTGGCGACGTGACAGCAGGGGCAGCGCGGGAGCAATTGCCAAATTTCTGCTTGTCGAAAATTTTTTAAATACAAAATTTAGAGCCGAAAATTCCCATTTTGGAGAAACGTATAAACAAAATTGAAATTTTGAGCACGCGTAATCTCCTTTGTCGAGAATTTGCAGCTTCTGTCGACAAGCTGCAATTCCAACTGCTCCTCGCTACTTTCTGAAACGAAGACGCTGCTGTTGTTGTACGAAGTTTTATGAATGTTTTTTTATATGCAACAAATCCAGAAGAAGTTAAAGCAATAGGCTAATCCCTGATCAGAGGCGTCATGCGTTAGAAAGCAGGCGAGGCAGAAAGTTGCGATTTCCGACAGAATTTTGACACACAGATTCAAGTTTTTGACAAAGGAGATTCTGTGTGCACACAATTTCGATCTTACCTTTAAATTTTTTCAAAAATGTTTTTAGCCCCAAATTGTGCATTTTCGTCAAAAACTTTTTAACAAAAATATTTTTTGACAATTTTCCGACAGCGCATAATTCATGAGGTGGCAATAGCCCTCTTAGCTCCGTTCCAACACCCTGCAAAAACGCCACTGATATCTGATGTAATGTATTTAGCTGTGAGAGAGACGAGGCCTGCAGAAGACACGGCTGACTTAGGCCTGTTGGACTCTGAGATGCTAGCTGCTGAGACTGACGTTGCTAAGCAACCATCTATGTCATCACAGTTGCCTGCTGCAGGTGCATAAAACGTATTTGACTGTTTTTGTTTCTCCGTCCTCGACCCCAGCAGACGGAGTCGGAAGCGAATGTGTCTGTCATCCCTCCGTGAACGCGAATTTTAAAGTTGTCCGAAATCGTCCCAAATTTGGCACGTTTTGGCCCCAACTTTTTTTGGAAAAATGTCTCCCAAATTTTTGGACCTGGATTATAAAAACTACGCATTTTCGATTATATGGCAAAGTTTTACGGCGATCGGCCGAGGGAGCTCAGAGATTTCTGCTGACAAACGAACAGTTAAAAAACGCCGAATATCACATAAAAGCGTTGTTGCCAAAAGTAATGATAACTTCAGTAATTAGTTTTTTCGAATATGCATCATTGTGCGTTACGAAAGATCAACATAGCAAACAGTTGCCTATGATAAGACTCCGATTAGGACGCGTAAAACAAAAACAGAAAACGTTTTCAAAAGTCATTTGTAATTTTTTGCGTTCTTTTTAATTCACATGCAGCGTCGTTTAAATTGTTTAATAAATTTGCGGATTTTCTTTTAAACATACTTTCCGGCACTGCACCGTAGACGTAACATTTTCTAAAGCATTTAATAAGACTGCTCGCTGCTCGGAGATAGGTTCAAAATATAACTGTTTTGCAGCGTTGATAATCGTCGCATTTGTACGCGTAACCCTTTTTTTATTTTCAAGAGTAGCATTTTACTTCCAAAATGTTTTCTAATAAAATCTGACGTTACATTATTCCACTTTATGCAGGTCTAGCAGTTTGAAAACCAGTTTTCAAATATACATAGTAGCGTGTTTGGAATGCGCCTTTGCATTAACTTAATGTACATTGCGTGATGATTGACCTTATCAAAGGCCTTGGTCAAGTCTAGGGCGCATAGATTTACGGTGCTGCCACCATTAATGAAACGTTCTACTGTCTTGCTACGGTGTAAATAGCGTCGGTACAACCTAAGCCTTTTTTAAAACCGAACTGATTGTCAACAGTATTAAGAAAGCAGCCGTATCTGTCTAATATGCAGCGCTCGAAAACTTTAGAGATAACCGAGCTAATTGCGATTCCTCGAAAATCGTCAGTTTTAACGAACTTGACGAGGCTGTCTTGCAGTTTACAAATCGGAACTGTGTAACTGTAGCCAAAAGCAATAGGAACATAACCACTGATTAAAATCAAATTAAATAATTTGCATAAGATGACAGAAAGGATGGGATGACAGTGTATTAGGTGCTCAGCGGTCAGATTATCAAGGTCTGCTGCTTTACCTCGTTTTATTGTGTTGTTAGCGCCGTCTGGCCAGCAGTTAAGCTTGTTAGAACAGCTGGGTCAATCGTTTCAGCCTCTGAGAGCCGTATCAGCCGACCAGCTGCCGTACATGGCACCGGCACCGCCTGAACCCGAGCCCTACGTCGACCTGTCAATCTACGGCGTGACCGTGCCGGACCGCAGACCGCCTGGACAGAGACTGCACGATCGCGCCACCCAGGACTATGACACCGAGATCGAGGATGCTTGGAGACACCTGGACACAGACAGACTTAGCAGCAGCAGCAGCAGCAGCAGCGACAGAGAACGGGTCAGTAATGATCAACAGTTGCGTCATGAGGGCAAGGAAATGGGTCAGGGGAAGCTCCCACTCCCCTAAATTTTGCGCTGTCGAAAAAAATGTTGTTGTCGGAAAATTTTTGTCTAAAATGCAGAATTTGGGGCTGAAACCTCCATTTTGGGAAACTTTAGGCGCAAAATTGAATTTCTGAGCACGCATCATCTGTTCTATCGGACTGCGACTCTTTTGATATGTAGCCTGTCGAACAATTGCAACCTCCTGTTTCGCCTACTTTTTAACTCACCATGCCGCTGGTGATCAAGTAAATTTTTTATTGAACAATAAAAAAGTAAAAAAAAAACAGAAGAAAGCTCGTGAATATTAGAATACCAAGATTTAGAGTGTGCTGGGATGACGTTGAACGTTTTTCCCCAAATATTTCTCATAAAAGAGGCAAAAGAAAGAAAAACAAAAACAGAAGCAAAAGCAAAAGCACAATAAAAAGAATTGTTTAGATTTTTACTTTTATACATTGACTATTGAGGGTTAAAATAAAAATAGAATGACAAAAAAAAAGATTTCGAAATAGACAGCTAGGTCTGCTGCGATTGGAGCACGCAGCAACTCGACATAGATTTATACTACTACAATGGTGTATAGGTGAGCTCTATTATGTCCGATTCAACTACAACAGTTGGTCCTGTCGTTGTTGCGCCGCCGTCTACGCCACGACTACTGCAACAACGACCACACCGTGCGCCCAGGATTATCAAGAGAACTACTACAGCGACTACAACAAGTGCATTCCTCGTTCACGGGACCTCGACTGGACCGCCCATACAGACGGCTAGTGGTTATTATTTCTCGTTAAAAACAAGTAAAAAATGTTTGATTTATTACAGAGAGGGGGGGGCTAAGTTCTGTTTAAGCCAACGCCTGTTTGTACGAGTTCGTAAATTGCCAAAATTTGTACATTTCCAGCTAAGACTTTTTTTTACTGAGAATATATCTTAACCTTAGTAAAAAATGCATAAAAAGAACGTTTACTCAATAAAACGTGACTCTCTGTATGCATGTATTGAATCTAAGTAAAAATCGATATTATTTTTGTCTTTAGTTTTTTGATGTTAACGTCTTGCGAGCCCGTACAAAACATACAGGCGGGCAGACAGATAAAAAGACCGACGAAGGAGCAAGACGTGTAATGCGGCCTATTAGGACGGCTGCATAACAAAGCTCACGTATTATATGTGTATAGACTAGTGCAGCGGGAGCCGCCGAAACAGCTACGGTCATTCAAGCGTCACCTGGCAGCGTTCTGCCTTCTGTCGGTCTGGGCGTAGGAACACAGAGGCTACCGACCGTACAACATCCCAGCTTACACCGAAAAAGAGCTGCACGAATGTCCGGACAGGTAGCTTATACTTTTGTAAAACGTAACGTGAAATCCTTCCCGAGCCATAAAGCTCTGTGATCTCCTTTTTCTTAGCCCTCAGCCAGACAGACACCGGTTTACGCTATCGGACCACGGATACGGGGATAGTTCATAGCGCGGTTTGCCTGCTTACGTGTTAGCTTTCGCTGGTACTCATTGCGTCTACTCAATGAGGGATGGCCAGGCTGAGTTGATCCGAGTGGCTGGTTAAGCGCAAAGATGTTTTACTCGTCTTGTGGTCTTTATTTGGCTTTGGCCTTGAACAGACCTTGGCTTTGGCTTCGACGCCTGGTGATAAATGTGAGCATTCCGAGTACGTATTTGATGATGAAGTTTTGTGACAACATCTCCAAGAAGCGGAAGTAATTACATGTAGTCTGAAACATTGAAACTATGTTTGTCTGAGCATTTTTATGGTTCATTATGGTTTGAATCAAATCAAGCTAGCTTTTGCTACGCAGTACAAAACCGTCATACTTAATTTACTTACTTATTTAGGCCTACTTATAGGTCTTGGCCTTGAAAATGCTGGCCTTGAACCGGAGATAAAGTCCTCGAGGACTATCTTCAACCACGATGGCAATTTGAGGACAAAAAATCGTGGCTTTGTCCTTGTCCTTGAAAACCACTTGCCCGGCTTTGGCTTTGGCCTCGAAAACTACTAGCATTGGCCTTGAAAATGCGGGCGTCAAACCCATTCCTGCCTCGAATCCATCCCTATGTTTTATCTTATTTACGTCTGCCTGTCTGTGCAGGTGGCTGGTCTGGAAATGGCAGCAATGTTACAGCAAGGCTTGCAGTTGGAAGGCAAGCCGGCAGCAGTCGCTGCTCCAGCCGAGGCGCCTAGGGCACCAGCTGTAGTTCCCATCTCGCCTGCGACTCCTCGAACTCGCAGACAACCACAACGACTTGCAGCTGTGCGAAAACGCGCCAAGGTTGCCTACGCCACATTCGTCTGTAATTTGCCAAAACTCACTTAATGTTTTCAAACCAGGGGTATATTTAAAGAGGTTTTTGCAACTGGGTCTCCTTTAGAAGTAAAAATGCTTTGAACGTGGCTAACTTGCATCTTGTGATTATTTTGTTATTGATTTTTGTCTCTTTTAAAAAGTATCCAGGCTATAAGTAGACCTACAACGTGACATCTGCCCCCTGTTTAACATTTAAAAATTCGTTCCCGTTTTACGTAAAAGTGTCGATTTTGCTGTATTTTGTGCCGTAACTAGATCTGTTCTGTGACAAGTGGGTTTATTTGATTAAATAGGGTGAGTAAGTAAGTAAATGAATAAGTAAAATAACTTAAAAGGTAATAATAATTCATGGTATTGATGACCAAACTTGTTATCAAACGGCTGATATCATCAGCAGGCCGGAAAGAAAAACGTGTCGACGCCGGCTGATGAGCTCGCGGTCACAGATGAGACCGGTGCTGCTGATGTAACTGGTACTGCTGCTGACCGGCCCCGCACCAAGGACTCTGAAGACGCATCAGCATCTGATGTAACCAGACGACGGCGCCAGGTATACATCTTAAAACACACCAGTCGTTGGTTTAACTCCCGGTCGCGACGATAAAAAGTGGTTAGTACTTGCGATGGGTTTTTCATAAAAAGCTATGTAACGACCTTTGATTTTTAACATGATGATGATGATGATGATGTTGGCTTAGGTGGATGAGCGAAAACGTCGTAAGCAGCAGCAGCAGCAGGCTGGTGACGTTGCATCGGATGAGCTTCTAGGCGCTCAGCCGACAGAACCTGATGCCGGCGGTCAGCCGTCGGCGCGACTTCGTGCAGACACGGCGAAGAAAGCAACACGTCCCGGTACAGCTCGACGTCGCACTTTAACCACCGCTGCTGCAGACACTGCCAGGTAGATGCACAGTGTTAATACTAAGCATCGGCAGGGTCGTAGATTAAAAAGGTGTCCATTCAAATAGTTAGCACTTGATAGCGTCCCGAACCCAGGACCTCTCGATCCTAAGTCCGACATCCTACCGACCCGTTCAGTCGGAAGCGTTTGGAAGAAACCGGAGCGTCGACGTTAGGCCGAGAGGTCTGGGGCGCGCTCTGTCGGCGGGTCGGGTCCGGGCCGCAGCCTGGCCACAAGACGGTTTCTCTGGTGCATTTTACACTAATAATATTGTATTTGGCGAGCATAATTTGAAAAATGCTGCCAATGCGTAAAACAATCATTTTATCCGATTTTTTAGCATTTCACATAATTTCGGAGGACCGCACTTGGCAGAAGACAAACAATTCTGGTGGACATTCGCAACGGCGGCAGGCTACAGCTGAACTCTACGCGCTCGACTCTTCTACTTCTACTGCGGGCTGCAAGTTTGACTGTTGGAGACCGCTGAGCCAGAAGTCTGAGAATCGATGTTAGTTTCCCAGTGAAGTTTGGGCCAAAAACTCAACCGCCAAGATAATTTTTTGATGTTTTGGCTAATTTTTTATGCAACGAAAAATCATGCTTGCACAAACGTCAACGCACTTTATTGCCAGTTTTTCTGTTTTAGTGAATAGGGGTATTATTTTATTGCCTTACTTTTTGTGTCGCCGCAGTACAAAATCCGGTTATTGTAGCGCATAAACCCGCGAGTTTCACGCCACTGTGTAGAAGCGAAACAGAGCAAGAAGAAGTAAAAGAAGAAGAAGAGAAAGATGACGACAAGGACAAGGCAGCAGCAAAGCGCGCATTGGACCAGCAGCCACAACGACTACTGCTGCGAGATGATATGTCATGGGCCAGTGACATTGAAGACGACTGGAGCGCCGAATCGCTGAGACAACGCATTGCGCCAGCCAGGTCAGTAGCATTAGTAGCAACAACGGCAAACAACGACAACGCTACTCACACGAGTTACATAAACATGTCACCAAACTTCTGTACAGGTTTTTGAAAAATATTGATCGCTTTTCAGAATTCTTTAATTACTGGCACACACAATTTGGGGAAAATTTGAGACAGAACCAGTGATTAAAGTATAAATACGGAGGTTGGGAACGTTAATTTGGTTTTGGGCCTCAGTTAGAGGTTTTGGGCTCATTGCTGCGTCTTTTGAGAATTTGGGGGAACTCTTTGGACTAAAAACTGGAGGTGGGGAACTGTGTTCCTCCGCGTTCCCCAACAATTTAACCACTGGACAAAACTGTCACTAAAGATTATATATATCACACTACGTATCATCATCATTATTGTCATATTTGTTTATTTGAGATTGTCAAACACAACCATACATATAAAATTATTATTCTAGTTAGCATTTGCGTTCTATCGCTAACGACTCCCCAGAACTCCTGACATAGCGCAGTAGTAGTGATAGTAGTACAGTGTAGTTGTAGTTGTGGTTGTTGTCGGTAGGTCTGGCAGACAGCTGCGTCAGCTGGGAGAAACGCGTAAAGCGTTCGCAGAGAGACTGTTGAGCCAGCGTCAGGCACGTGACGTCACCGCCGTCGACACAGCTATTCCCCCTTCACCCAGGTAGAGCTCGAAATAGCACTACTACTAGTCAACTACTACTATTAGTAGTACTAGCGGTGGCGTCGTAGACTGGTAGCAGGAGATTAAAGATACCTTTTATTTGAGCACTGTGTAATGCCTTGTTTTATCATTTTTGTATTTTTGGTTTTATTTTGGCTAGTACGTAATTGATTGACTGACTGATTACTGAAATGCACGTACATGTAATAAACTGGCTAATCTGCGTGTAATCTACGAGCGTTGTAATACCCCGTTTACAAGATGAAGCAAAGATGAAGCTAACGTATTCAAAATACACGTGCACGACGTGTGTTCTAAGTTTGCTTGATGTTTGCTTCATCTTTGCTTTATCGTGTAAACAAGGTATAATTGTGGCACGTTTAGGTCTCGGTCTCGTAGCGAGTCGGGACGCCAACTACGAACTGACCGCCAACTACTTCGCACCGCCTCGACCACTACCTTAGTCCAACAACTCACCAAAGAACTTCGTGAGCTTCTTTAGTTAACTCTAAATTTTCGGCTGACTACGGCAGCAAAATAACTTTAAAAATAAGTCAATTTTGTGAATTTACGAGTGCAGAAATTCGATGTCCTCTTTTTGAGTCATAATGTACTTTTGCTGTTTGTTTTAAGTGTATGAACCAGCGAAAGTGTCGGCCCAATGCCACCGTAATATGCGGCCATTCGCTTAGCTACGCGTATTCGCCTACTGCACTGTGCAACTGTAACCATAGCCCTAAGTCTAACTTTAATCTTGATTTTTGTCCATTAACCTTTTGACCCACAAATTAGCATCCCGGTTACTCCTGCCTCGAGAAACATTTTACCGCTAATTTTTGTTTTTTCTGCACCTTTTAGTTTTCGAGTTAAAAGCTCCAAAAGACGGACGGGCCGAGTTGAGAAAAAAACAAAGCGGGATTTTAAGGCGGGCTCGTATAAAAAAGTGCCATGATCGTGTGGCCATACCTGTAGCGCCACGTGTTGGTATTTTCATTGAAATACAGTGTGAGTAAGTAAGTAATTAAACTAAGACGATTATAGTGTCCAAAGCAACGAACGTCATTGCGCAGGCACTGTACAACACGAAGAGGTAAAATACGATATCTGGAACAAACGGGTTTTCAGACGTAGTGTCAGTGTATTATCTATCGAAAGATTTGTTTTATATTGCGATGAAATTAAAGAGTTTTAAAAAACAGAAGCTGTGAAACGTGTGCCAGGAGGCGACGATGAGACAGTCTCCCGTGCTGCCAGTGCTACACCATCCACAGCGGACATTAAACAACTGACCAAACTGCGCGTTGTGCGACGTCGTGCGTCGGTCAGTCGGTTCGCCTACGAGACGACAGCAACCGTGTACACCAGCACACCGCGAGGATATCTCACAGGTAAGAAACAGTAGTAGTACTGTAGTAGTAGTAGTAGGGTTATCAGTCATTTTTTGTCCACAAACAGTAAATGAGCTAATCTAATCCTACTTTTGCAAGTGAAACTCAAGATCTATAGTTTCGCCCTTAAATCGTGGTCCCACATAAGTCAGAATACGCTAGTTTATGAGTTAATATTCCATAATTCAGTCACTTGATTTTTTGTCATTTTGCGGCGAAGCTGGACCACAACTTGTCTTTTACGAATTTGTTTGCCAATTGCGGATTATCATTTGTTGCTGTGACTTGTAGTAAATTTTGTTCATTTCTATTTTTTGTTTTCTTTGTCGTTTTTGTAGTCAGTCTTTTTTTACTTAACCAGTTCAGTGTTTACATTCTAACTAAATAAGTAAATTAATAAATCATAGAAAATATTCTTAATCGTGTAACTTGCATGCCGTTACCTCTGCAGCGTTCCAAGACCTTCCTGTTTCATCGTTCCTACCCGGATCTACTTTTCTCACAATTTACTGACGTGGTTTTAGAAATTATGTTTATTATTCAGGCCTCGTTAAACCCCTCTGTGATGATAATGATAATGATGAAGTTAATATAAGATAGATGTGTGTTGGTTAAAGCGTCCAGGCCGGGAACGCCGCAGAGGCCAATGTCAGCGGATGGCAGACTTCAAGGTCAAAGTGGTCAAGACATGAGTAGAGAGACTGATAAACGAATGTACTACAGTCCTGCTGCGCGTGCCGCCCTCAAACGAATGCACTTCAAACTGCCAGGTACACACTGACGCAGATTCATGAGACTATAGAAAATAATTATGTCGGCTCAGAGTCGACGTAATATGCGGTAGTACGTCCGTCTACAACCAAACGACCATGCCCGTAACTTTGAATATGTCCTTTTAACTGAAAATGGCACACCTGCGGAACGTTTTTTACGCTTTTCTGTTTTCTAATTAAGAGCCCGTACGAAACGTACAACCAGAGAGACGTACGGGCAATACCAGTAATGCGGTCCATAATCCGCTTATTAAGACTTTAAAATGATAATATTAAAACAACGCTTAAAAAGCTGCTAACAAGCATTTTTACTTGTGAGATGCTATTGACTCAAAAATCAAAATGCTTGGAGCCAGATGCATTATATTAATGATACGTATGTAAGTCTGAATACAAAATTTCTTATTATTTTTTTCACGAACATTCCAATTTTTTGTGTAAATAGTTATAGTATTTGGCGTGTAATGGCATTGACTTTTTTTTGTTTTTAAGTTTCTTTTTTCATTAATTGATAGAATTTGTTCCATAGCTATCAAAGTGAGCCTGACATGTTTTTCTCACTAAATCTTGTTATTGCTGCAAACTTTTGTTGGAGAATTTTTGTGTTCTATATGGCCAATAAAATATAAAATAATTTATTTATTTATTTTTCTCGTACAGGTAAAGATGCTGCAGACGAGAAAGTGAGCGTTGCCGCCAAGCCTGAAGTCGCGCGTTCATTGGCCGAGGGAGATCACGTGAAGATGACGTCACGCACCAAGTCTGTTGACATCACGGAGCTATTTGATGCGAGTAAAGTGACACGAGTCGAAGCGAAGAAGCGAAAGCGTTCGTCCGCTGCAGCTAGACACTCTTCCGCTGTCAGCGGTATGCTCGCGTTTTACTGTATCACACATCTTTATTCACCGTATTCGGTAGACAAGAAATAAACAAGCAATAAACAGTGAAAATAATAAAACTTAACTATAACTTAACTAAGACTTCACTAAAATGTAATATAATGTCCATAGTCAGAACTCAAGTGATGCAGCAAGACAGCAGAGATGACATAAAAAGTTATTACACTGGCTGAACCGTGACAAAAAATTTTTTACGTCTAAAAATTGTATCTACAGTCTAAACAAGAAGCCCAGCTGTAGCTAGACCGACTGACTGGTTGTCAATTTTTTTCAAGGTCATTCAAAGTCAATGATTTTTATCTCGTCTGACAGGGCGTATGGCACTTTTTGATGGTGATTGATAGTAACCTTGACCGTATATCTCACCGTTTCCGAGATATGACCAGTTTTCTGTTGAAAACGCACATTTTTCTTACACCCCTCAGCGACGAAGTGCCAGCTCACAAGGCACTCCACAGTTGCGTCAGGTTGTCTCAGGGACGCCTCCCAGACCCTACATGGAAACGTCGTCCCGGTCGTCCGCGTGGCAGGTGGATAGACCAGCTCCGAAGAGACAACTACCGCCCACCTGCTGATCAATGGAAGCTGGCTATCAGGCGTGGTCACGGTGGAAAAGCGACGCTACGGTCCAACGACTACGCGACTACCTGACCTAACCTGACCTCCATTCAACCTCCAATTTGAAAATGTTGATTTTGCACTAGATGTCTGAAATTTTGGATGCCCAAGTTTAACTCACATGGCTAATTATTTACGACCTAAAGCTTGGCCACAATATATCCGTTACAGACGGACGGACGGTTAAACAGACGGATGACAACCATGCCAAGTTCGACTGTTACTTAAGTACGGTCGGTTAAAAATCGGACTCCTCTTACATCGATCAATTCTAATTCAATATCAACATACAGAGAACGCTAACAACGAATACATTTTCCGGCTATGTTTATACTGGTCGCTGTTATTGCGAATGTTGTCGATGTAGAGATCGAAAATTTGCCGAGGCAAAAGAAGGCATCTGGCGCGAAGACTGCCGACACCGAAGTAGACGTACGGACGCTTATCTAGATTCAGCACTGATTTATTTCTGAGAAAATTACAGCGGCGTGCTACGATGCCGAATGGTTTTCGTAATGCATCTGAATTTACATTCTTATCACAGTTTGTCTACTTTCGTGGAATAAAACGTGATACGTCTTGCTTGAGGTCGTCTGTGCTATTCGACTAAAATTTAGCACTCCTCTGATATTGATCCTCCTGCCGTGAGGAACGCACGTATCAATTTTTGGTTTTATATATACGCTCCTTCGTTTTTAGCGGCGTATTGGCAGCGGAGCAGGGGGCAATTTGTTGCCCCGCCCCTACAAATTAGTGCCTAGGAAAATTTTTTCTTCAAAAGGACAATATTTGGGACTGAAAAAGGTAAAATCCAAGTTTTGAGCACCCACAATCTTTTCTGTTGGAAATTTGCAGCTATCTATTGCAAAATTTCAACTTCTTGCTTCTCGCGCTAATTTCTCTCTGCTAGGAGCACGTACCAAACAAACAGACAGACAACGACGGGCAAATGCGGTCTTATAAAACGGCAAAAACATACTCCAAGATGTCGGATCGCTTGTGTCAAGTGTATTCGGCGCATGCGTCTATATAGGCTGATAAACGACGACGCACCGGCTCAGTCAAGAAAGCAAAGAGCAAAGTGACAGACGAGACTAAAACTGATCGTCAGGCTCGTGACAGACGCGCAGATAAACGCCGTGAGAGACGCCAGACAACTGACACTCAGCCAGACACAGCCCAACAAGGTCGACAAAACGAATGTTGGTCGCACACAGTTGTAGTAAACGTCAGCCTATAAGCCTAATACACTGTACCTATGCGTTTACTGTTTTCTATTTTTTAATTTTTTGCTTGTAAAAAGTCGAGTTTTGCAAACAAGTAAAATGTTGATGTTTCTAAAAGTCACAGTAAATAATGCAACTGATAGGCATATATGTGTAATGACAGAAATTTGATGACTATGAAAAAGCTCTATATTATGACGCAGAGAGTTTAGCCCAATAGGCTTACGTCGAGTTCGTACCTTTCCGTAGATCGTGCAATCGGACAGTTTTCAAAATGATTAGTCTTAAAATGATTTGTCTCGATCTCTGCAGTGAAGGATGGTCATTTTAAACACTTCAACATTCACGATGTTTAAAACGACCTTCCGTCACTGCCATGAGCGGCGCTAGAATTTTGAAGCTAGGAGGCAACAAGAAGATGGTAAGGGTTAGGGCACAGAGGACAATATTTTGTGTGGGCTAAATGTCGACCATTATATCAGGGAGTCAGGGGGCGAAGCCCCTTGAAGCTGAAACACTTAGCTTTTAGACGTTCAACTGCAGCCGCAAATTTGATATTTGGAAACGCAAAAAGTCACAGATGTCTGTGTCATCTTGCAGAAATGACGTTTAATAAGTTACACCTTAGCATTGTGTATGGTTACCAGAGATCATTATCAATTATCACCATCAATTTTTTTTCTGGGGGCAGCCGGGGGAGGCAAGGGCAATGGCACGAGAGGGGCATGTGCCCCCTCCCTTTGATCCTCCACTTCTTTGGCGCCGCCCATGCTCACTGAAGTGATCGAGGCTAATCGTTTTGAAACTGTCCGATTACTCGATTTACGTAAAGCATGCAAGTTTTACTGTTTACATGTCACCGTGGATGCTTACAGAGGCGGAGTTGTCTGAGAAAGAAGAGTTGATCGCCGAAGTTATTGAACAACCCGCTGAAGGAGAAGTTACCAGCCAGCCCACTGTCGCACCGCCTGTATGTCAATTCTATACAATACAAATAACAAACAATAATGTATCTAAAAAGCCGTACTTTCGCAAGGAAATCATGTGATACAGCAGTCAGTTTATTGTGATACTTTGAAAAGGCGTAGAAGGCATCCATGGGCGCCGATGCAATGCCTTATTAAGCCGTAGGAGCAAACCCCCTTAGTCTCTTTCCTCTCTCTCTCTTTTCCTTATTCCTCTTTTCTTTGTTATTTTTTTCGTTTTTTGGGGCTTTTTAAAAATCTGTAGCCAGGAATCCAGGAGCTGCTTGGGCTAAATATATGGACATCTCTGCTGACTAAGCAAACTCTCCACTATTTTGGTTTGATGTCGACTTGTTGAACAGCAAGTTGTGCTATATGTCGCGGGCTTGCTGGATGCCTCGTTATTTGCGGACTCGTTGTAGCCTACAACTTGTTATGGACTTGCTATAACTTTCGGTTGTACAAGTGCTTGGGCGACAAATCCACACTAAACAAGTAGAGTTGGCGCTAGATATAATTAGGTCTACGTCACTGCAAATGCTGCAATAAGCTTGCTGTTTGGTGGTATGTAGAAGAAGAAGGCTGCAGGTCGGCGGCCGAAGAAAGTGAAAAGTGAATCGAGCAGTGAAGATTCAGTTGAGAGACTTACTCCGAGCGTCGCGTCCTCCCAGCACTCACAGTTGCAGCTTGATGATGAATTCAAGACCTTGATTCACGATCACGACCAGCTTACACCCACCACCATCCCCGCTGAACCTACTCCGATCCAGAGCCGCGAGGTGTGTTCCTGCTCCATCAGTCAGACGAACCGATCGACGAGTTGTACCCCGTTTACACGATGAAGCAAACATCAAACAAACATCAAGCAGACATCATGCGAACGTATTCAATATACACGTGCACGACGTGTGCTCTAATTGCTTGATGTTTGCTTGATATTTGCTCGATGTTTACTTGACGTTTGCTGGACGTTTGCTAGACGTTTGATAGACGTTTTCTTGATGTTTGCTTGATGTTTGCTTTATCGTGTAAACGGAGTATTAATCGTTGATCGATCAGTGAATACAGAAACAAATAAATCTGTCAAGCTTAATAAGTAAATCATTAATTCAAACAATCAATCAGTTAACATATTTAAAAGCATTTGTACCGATTTTCTATTAGTAGTCGCCACATTAGTGCATATTGTATTTTTGCATAATAAAGCTATAAATACGCAGGTTATATGATGATTCACGATTCAAAATTTTTAATGCATAGGCCTATTTATGAATATTTTGTTAATACCGCTTATCTCATTTATTCTTTTTTACATTAACGTACTAATGATTTGCTGCTATAATGTATGCCACAAATAAAGATTTTAGTAAAATATTTAGCAATATTAATACTGATTTCATGCAACATTTGTAGTCTATAACTATAGTCCTACAAGATTAACAGGTAAATGGTACTACAATCGTCACTTTTATTAACTTTAATTAAATTATTTCGATAATAAATTATTATGGTGCAGAGCCTAGCACGGCGGCACTAAAATGAGGACTAGATTAATGATATGCTAAAGTGATGCTTATTTGGAATAATATTGTAATTGTGTTTGTAGTCGGCGGAGCTTGATCGCAAGTTGATGCGCGAGTTACGTCGACTTATTAATGCACGAATGGCACGAGAAGCAAAAGATCTGCTTCGCGATCAATACGTAAGTACACTGTGTCTCAAAAAAACATCCCCGACATTTTTGACTGTAACTTGAAAACCAATTATCAGATTTTGGTAATTTTTGGTATGAATATTTCTGACACAGCTTGCCATTAAATGACTGTTTAGTTTTCTACCTCACCCAATGTATGCTTCTGCACTACGTAGGGAAAACAGAGCAAGCAAAATATGTGTTAGAATAAACAAAAAAACTGAAAAAACACCCATGCCATTATCGATCGTAACTTGAAGAATGATTAGCAGATTTTAATAATTTTGGCAACATCATTTCTGACGCAACTGGCTATTAAATAAGTGTTTTAGTTTTCGCTTCACCCAACGTCTGCTTTTGCACTACTTGGGGAAAGCAGACCAGGCATAATACGTGTTAAAATGAATGAAAACACGTCGATAAATTCCATTTACTCTAATCTGTGGGCCAGTCTATTACAAGGTTTGACTGTCATGCAGCAGTGTGTCTACCAGACGAGGTTTAGGAATGTTTGTAAAGTCAAGAAACGACTGGCACAGTCCGGATTGGTCAGGAGCAGAACTTTATCGATACTGCTGTCAATGAATGGAGAAAGCGTCTCATTGCCTGTGTTTGCATAGTGGGCCAACACTTCAAGCAATTTTATTGCCGGCAGTTGAAAAATGGACAACTGGATGAAATGTTTGTTAAAGTATCAGAGATGTAAACAAAATATGTTTCTACGCTTTATGTTAATTAAGCAATCATATCGCATTGAATAAAAAAGTGATATTTCGCGGGTTGTGTTTTCCCCAGGTAGTGCAAAAACAAATTTTTGGTGAGGTGGGAAACTGATTAGCCATTTGATCGCACGTTGTGTCTAGAATATTTTTACCAAAAATTATCAAAATCTTATAATTGATTTTCATGTTACAGTCGAAAATGTCGGAGATGTTTTTTGAGACACAGTGTAGTAGTAGTAGTAGTAGTAATAGCAGTAGTAGTAGTAGCAGGCCCTAGTACTGTAACAATAATGGTAGGGCTTACTGTATGTAGTTAACTCGTTTAAAACGTGACTTGGATAAAGCATGTAGGCCTAAACAATAAGTGATCGCACTGAACTAACCAAAACCTAAAATAAGCTTTGTTGCTATTAGCCTATTATCGTATTTTGACTCGTAACAGACTAGCATTTCCTGCATAAGACAACAAGCCATTTTGGTAATGATTCGCATGCCCGGACATTAAATATGGTGATAGCCTAGTAGGCAGTAAGATCGTTTTACATTATTTTGAATATAACTGTTTCCGCCACTTATATTTGACCTCGGCCTTGGTCTGGGCCTTAAAACTAATTTTTTTTGAGCCTTGGTTTGGTCCACTGATTGTACAGAACGTGTTGGCGGGTTAGTTAAGGTCAAATATATTAGTCTTTTTATCAAATACATTTTTTACAGCATTGGAGTTAGATTTTTTCAATGAAAATGCTCTAAAACGAACCATGTCAACTCAGCCTTCCATTCTTGCGGGGTAGGTAAATCGAGTACCAACCTGTGTGGCTGGGGTTAAGGCAGGACACGTTTACTTGTGTTGGGTGGCAGATAACACCTGTGTGATCGCGAGTGATATGTAGCTCTAAGATGGGTTTACATGAAAACCTACACACATTTTAACACTTTGACCTACACTTTGACTCTTTTAATTATTGTTTTGCCGTTGCTGACAGGAGATCCAGCAGTTAGAGCGTCAGTTAGCTGAAGCGCAGCGCCGTGCGGACGAGCATCTTGCTAAGCTAACGGCCCGCAAGGAACAACTGAAAATATCCGCGAGTCGCAAGGAAGCAAGAGAGGCCAGACAGGCGGCTGTTGAACTACGCAAACGACAAATGATTATAGGTGTGGTCAAGGCTGTCTATACCATAACCTTTTAGCCTTTGGGGTTATTTTTTCTGTTCTTTTTTCTTTTTTCCCTCTTTTTTCTCGTTTTTGCCTGCTTTGTCTTTTATTTATTTCACGGGTTTTCATTTAAGTAAGTAAGAAAGTAAAACGCCAATTTATAGCGTGCCACTGCCTACGTCAACAGCCCCTAGTGTACTGGAAGACGTTATGGGCCCGAAAAAAACTTTTGGAAACAGAGTAACCGTATGCTTGAAAAAAATATGATGCTTTTTGATGATTGTTGTTTTTTGTGTCTAAATAAACTTAGGTCTTAAATTATACCACTTTCCGTACACAGTCGAAAAAGACCATTTTTACTTTTGTGATGGAACATTTGCACTTAGTATACATGTAGACGCTTTTAGTTTGTATAAAATTAGTCTGATTATTGATTTTTTATGTGGAGCATCTGAATTAGCTTTGTGCAAGCCAAATAAAACTGATTGAAATTTAATCTCGTATTTTTTATTACACGGCTGTCTTCGTAGGCCGCATTATGTGTCTTGCCCGTCCGTTCGTCTGTCGGTTTGTGTTTTGTCTGTCAGTCAGTGTGGTCTTTTAACTCGAAAAACCAAAAAGCGCAGAAAAATTTAAAAATTGATGTAAACGTTCTTCAGCACAGAAGAAGGTTTGACGGGTGCGCCAAATTTTAGTTTAAAAGGTCAAAGGTCAGGCGGACGGCCGCACACTGTGTGGGCACTGGGTTTCTTGATTTTTTTTACGTCTTTTTCTTACTGTGTTATTTTAATTTTCTGCGTACCACTGTTTCGATTTAACATTTATGCTGACTAAACAGCGCGCGATCTTCACTATCGCGAGATGCGGCTTCAGAAGATGAGACAGCTGAGGAATAAGATGGAAGCTGAACGCATGCTACGAGACGAGGGAGCTTCGCTGATAGAGAAAGTTCAGGTGATCTGAATAATAAAACATTCGAGCTCGATTGCAGTTCGTGTTGTTACCGTTTGGAACTAATCACCTTCTGACGTGGAATAGGTTTAACTACACTCGAAAAGCCAAAAGCCGAGAGTAGCACTTCATGATGATGAGATGTATACACCGATGTATACGCCCTGTACTCTAAGCGGTAGCTGAGCTTTTTGTTTTCTATCGGAACACTGTTGTTATCTTAGCTGCCCTTTCAACGCAGTGTTTTATCGCTTTCGTTTAGAGCCAGTCAACATTAAAAACTTTTAATAGTTAACTTCTCAAAACTTAACGATTAACTAGAAATTTGGGGCAAAGCCCTAAGTCCGATTGGGGCACCATTTAGGGGGCTCACATTCCCCTTGTAGCAAAGTCACGTGGCCCGATCTCCAATGCATTAGCATACGCAGAACTCGCAGTGTCGACTTAGGGTAGGTAGATATTAGCCAACTAACCGTTGTCGTTAGTGGACCAAAGTTCACCCAATTTTTTTTCTTCGGTAGGGCAATGGTTGATAACACCGTTTACCGCTTGTCGATTTCTTTACCTGTTCCAGAGATATTCGCGCTCAAAGTTAAAAGTTGTTCTAACATGCGCCGAATTTTGGACAATTTTCCCAATTTTTCGCTATCCAAAATTATATAGAAGCGGTGCACTCCAAAAGTTGTACACGCGTTATCAGCCCCACTTAACAGTACGGCAAAGTTTCATTAGGCTACTTCCTTTGACTATAAAGTTATAGTGGCTAATTCGCTAAAATCTAGCCAATTTTAGACCCCCTTTGAAAAAAAATTGTAAGGGGGACTAGTCTCAGGTGGGGGTGCGCTAGTAAGACTTGGTCATTCTCTAGCGCGTGTAAAAATTTGGGGGCGCAGCAGTCAGCACCCTTTAAGGGCCAAAATATGGTCTTCCGAAAAAGTCGATTTGGGTGGGTATGATTTCACATCAAGATCTCTGCAATTAGTGGACGAAAGTTCACCGGACTTTTTTCGCTGAACGCCGAAGGAATTGCTGTCGATCAAGTAACTCATCGATTTTGAATATTTTGTATCCGTTCCGGAGATATTCGCCGCCGAACTTTGAAGTCGTCCGAAATAAGGCCAAATTATGCAAGTTTTTGGCCCTTAAAATTTTTTGGGGGAGGCTCCCTCCAAAGTTTGGACCGGGATTATAAAATTGAACACACTTTCGAATAACCTGCAAAATTTCGCGGCGATCGGCCTACGGAGCTCGGAGATTACCCGATGAAAAAATAGACCAGAGCAAAACATAATCCCTCCCGAAAACTAATTAGTCGTTAATTTCGATTAAACCAATAATAGTTATTGGGCAAAAAATTGACGTTTTTTGTCTACTTTATTAGCCAGTAATTAGCTGCCGCAAATGCACTGAGACAATTGTTATTATTGTACTCTAGGGCCTAAGTGTTTGTTTTATCCTGTCACGTTTTCCGGACAAAGTGATTATCGCTTATCAAATCGTGATGGATTCTTATCCACATGCCATAAATCGAAAATTTAACGGTTAAAATTTTATCAATCGTTAAAAATTTTAGACAATTAATCCCGCGATTAACCGTTAATTTCCACAGCCAGCTTTATAGCTTACTTCTGTTAAATGTCGCTATTTTTAGAATGCCGACAAGATTCTGAATTTGATGGACGAAGAAGAAGTGCATCTGGTTGAAGACATCAGCGAACTGGACTCGCAGCAGGAGCAAGCCGAACAGGTTGGTAGTATAGGCTTAGTGATATATTTTTTGCAGATTCCACTTGCTTTGACTTGTTGTATAGACTTGTTGTATAATGTATTGCACAAAAGTCTGTACAACAAATCCACCAAACATCGCAGTATATGTAGTTCGAACTTTACGTTTCGATGCGGTACGAGAGGGAAATTTGGAATGTCAGGCTTTTTTGAGGATACTTAAAAACCAAAAATGTAGCCAAGCACTGCAGTAAGACAGGTAAACTCTCGTGTCGCTAATTATTTGCAGCGCTGTCGTGGGTTAAACAGGTTTGGAGCAAAAAGTTGCAATTTTTCCGACAGACAGCTGCACATTTCCGACAGATTAAATATGAGTGTTCACAATTTTAATTTTGCCGACAAAAAGCTAGCAGTGGCGTCGTGGCAGCCGCCCCTCCGAAAATTTTGCGCTTTCGGAAAGTAGTCGGAATTTTTTTGTCGAAAAATATTTGTTTAAAATGCAAAATTTGCGGCTAAAAATCTGCTTGTCTGAATTCCGTCGGAAATTTGTAGTGTTTTTCGAAAAATTACAACTTACTGCTTCGTCTACTGTTTTAACCCACGACAACGCTAATAAAAAGAATTTCTGCCCAAAAATGTAGTATTTTAAAAAAAACATTTTTCAATAAAAAGAATATTTCCCCACAAGTTGAAAATTTTGTGGGGGTAAAGGGCAACACCCCCTACTACGATTCCACATACGATGTGGTCTCGACCAAGGCGTGTGCTCTTGGTCTCACTCGACCCTCACTGATCCAAGTATGAACTGTTAACTGTATGTTAATCTGTTTGCCGCTACTATAGGCTCTGTATGGTACCTGCAGAGACTAGAGGAGGCAAAACGAGTGGTGCAAGTGACAGAAAAACTGGTCGTCAAGAGAAGGAAAACGGAAATGACTAAAGGCGAAGAAGATTTTGAGGTTGATGAAGATGAAGACGATTGCGATGACGACGAAGACGAAGATGCTGAGGGAGACGAAGAAGAAGAAATTGACGAGGAAGCCAAACGAGCCGAGATTGAACTTGCGCACGCCAAACATCGGTGTGTCATAATATTACTATTTTCCTGCTTTATTTATGGGCACAACAAAGCTCAAGTAGTTGTACAAAATCAACTACTCTTTACTATTGTCGTTTTGTAGTATACTATTGTAACAATAAAATGTCAATAATGTCTGATTAACAAGCAAAGTTCAAAGACGTCGGCCCAGTGTCTATACCTATTTACTCGCCCACTGCGCCGCACAACCCTAACCTTCACCGCGATGCCTGTCTAATCTTTTGAGTTGAAAATAGCACCTCGGTTATTTCTGTCTCGGGAAACGTTTACATCAGTTTCGGGTTTTCTGCGGTGCTTCAATTTGGAGTTAGAGGCTTCGAGCCTTTGAGAGACGGACAGACGGACGGACAGACAGACGGACGGACGGATGAACAGACGGACGGGCAAGCCCCGTTACGTTCCTAATTAGGAGCGTCGCATAATAAATGAAGCCAGTGCTGCATTTTGCAGACACTTTTGGCTTGGTGATGATGCAGTTGAATTTACGTGCTAGTATATATAAAAAAAGTCGTAATCATTTCAATTGTATTAAAGTTGACAAATTAAGCAGAACAATTATGAAACAACTTACTGTGGCTGTTGTTGTCCAGTGAATCTTTGGAAGAAGCCAAACAACAGGAGGAGGTCTGCAAGCAGCAGATCGAAGAGCTGCGCAAACGCAAATCACTGAAACTCGAAGAGGTAAAAAACGGAATATTGATATTTTGGCCATGATGACGATGGCGATTGTGATGATAATGACATTGTCTTTTAACATTATTGAAATGGTTTCGTGAGTGGTTGAAATGGCACAGTAAAATAAGATATTCAAGCAATCAGTCAAGCAAAGCACATTTATATAGCGGCATGTGTCGCGAACGAATAAGAGACACTGCAGATTTAGTACGCTTTTGTTGTAAATAAATTTTCATTGTTTTTGTCGACCCATTGGTACAATGAGACCAAAAATAAAGCTATAGCAAATAGGCCTTAAGCGAATAGACAAAGCGTATGCAAATACGCTACGCACAGACGTATACGAACATATATGTCTTTATACGTATACGCGCGTATGTGGACGTATGCGGACGACGCTGCAGTTGTAGCATCAACAAGAAAAGCCCAGCTAACGCAAAGAGGAACGCGCAACAGCGGTGCATGTTTGAAAGCCCAGTAAAACAATCTAAGTTCGCCCATCTTAGCAACGATGTTTTTATTACAGTCGTCAGAGGGCGCAAGACGCCCGGCGGCTAATTATCTATACTTTTTTACTTGTACTCGGCAGAGGGTGCGACCTGTCTCGCTCAGCCAACGCCTGAAAATCGCAAATTTTTTCTACCCCCCTCTCATTTAGGGCTGTCGTTCGCGGTGACTCCTTTCGAACTGATGGAAAAGCTTTACGGATCCTAAAACTAGAGTCTTCCAGGCATCCGACGGTGAAGATGTGGTGATCCTAGCTTGCACCATTTTTGACTGATCCACCTGTGTGACGGACAGACGGACGGACAGACAGAATTGTGATGGCTAAGACTCGCTACAGCAGTATGCTGTTGTGCGTAATAATGCAATGGAGATACGTAGACAACTGTGTGTGTACGGATTGCTCAAAACGTTGATTAAGTTGAGGAGCTGGTATTAAAAATGCTCCAGCCCGTGCACTCATAAAGAATTCGTCAGATTTATGACTGAAATTACAACAAGAAATTTGAGCTAATGTTCAGGAAACGCGCGAAAGCCTATAGCAGTTCGGGTTCAGTATATTAGCTGAAAATTGAGGTGTTCACACTAAGTTAATATACAAATACCAAATTCTCTCTGGATCGCTTAACGATAGTTCCATGCTGCCGACGATGAAAATTTGGTAATTCTAGCTTGCACCGCTTTTGACTGATCCACCCGTGTGACGGACGGACGGACAGACAGACAGACGGACGGACAGAATTGCGATGGCTAAGATGCGCTGAAAGCAGTAGCTGCTTTCGCGCGTAAAAACGTCAGTGGGCCTACATAGGATCGAATCTACTGTGTTGTGAACTTTATATTTTTACTGATGCACTTTTAATGTGAATAAACTTGCTATTTTTTATGTTTTTCGATCAATGTGCTTTTTTTGACTTGATTTACAGTTATCATGTCTAAATCGTCGCACGAAATTGATGAGTTTTTGCTGAATTACAACACTTTGTTTTGGGACTACTTTTTATTGGGACACGGTATATCTGTATGGGTGTATAACGCGCAGTTACGTCGTGAGCGCGAGGCAGTGGAACAAAGCAAGAAAGAAGCGATCGCTCGTCGTCGCGACTTGCTGCTACAGCGACAGGCCGAGAACATTGACAACCGCCGGCATCTCGGCTGTCTGAAGCATTTTCAGCACACTCTAACAACGCCCTGGGTCTTCTCGTACGGGGTCATGTGGCCGCGAGAAACTTACGCTAAATACAGACGATAGCAGCGACGGGACGGGCGTCGTGGCTGTAGAAGTTCACGGCCGTTGATCTCATCGGCCATAAGCGTTTTTTATGTTTACAGTGAATACGAGGATCGTTTCGTAAATAGCTACATAAATTACTCGATTCGTTAACTTAATTTTCATTGCAAAACAATATTGAACAACATTTATATAGTTACTTAGGTTTTGTTATTCCACTAAATAAAGGCGAAAAGTAGCAAATTATAATGTTCGTGACCAGTTTTAACGTCCGTAGATGTTCGTGAATATTTCGCAATTTCGGTACCCGTAATTTGTGCATATTTAATCTACTAGGTAGGCCACTTTGTTGTACAGCTTGTAACTTTAGAGAGATTTAATTGACCAGCACTAAATTTGGCTCAAATCAACGTTTTTTTATTCTTGACATTAATTTGCATTTTTACTTGCGACAACTTTGGAAAACAGAGTAGTGCCTATTTTATTAGTACTTCTAAAAGCACAAACCATGAAAACGAAGTGGTGAAAGCAGTTCTGATGCGAGTGAAGTGGATAATGTGATGGTTAGCGGCAGGCGGAGGATCTGAGCGAGTCAGTAAAAGTGATGATGATGTGTGATTAATCAATGCTACTGATTACGCACACGCTGAGGGATGGCCAGGCCGAGTTGATTCAATTTCAGACAAAGCCACAACTACTTAGATTGTGAGGAAAAAACGAATAGGATTGCCGACTCAAAGCGGATGAAACTTCTGACGATCCGCAGACCTTAATTCTGGGAGTGAGTCGGTTATATAGTGGACGAGTGATGAGAAAGTGATGTTTTATGATTGATTGATGGACTACACGGTCACACCGGCATATCATGCAGTGTCGTTATTGGACGTCTGCCGGCTCGATTGCCACTCTTGCCGTCTGCTGGCGGCTGAATTATCCCCACGAGTACCGGACCAATAGCCACTGCCCCTCCACAGTGTCCAAGCTGAGTTGTACGCATAGACTAGTGACACATACGTGGCCACAGACGGATGGCCAGGCTGAGTTGGCTGGCAGCTAGTGGGCGTAGTTATCCCTACAAGTATTGGACCAATAGCAACTGCCACATCGTGGCTTCTCCTTCCTTCTGGCTGGATCATGCACACTTCAATGGGCACTTTATCATCACACTAACTACGTGTCACGATAACATCCACTGCTTCGCTGGTCAGATATGAACAATATTTTTTCATTTTTACAACTTCAATGCAGTTTCGCTCAGATAATTTTTTTATTATGCTGACACACAAGGTGTTCTGACCGCAAACAATTTTTGACGCGCTACAGCCATGTTGAGGGCGTCTTTGGCACGATGTGTCGTCTGTCCGTATGTCTGTCTGTCTGTTTGTTTGTTGTGTCTAAACGAAAGGTCATAGGGGAAAACTTATTATATGAATAATTAGCCACGTGCACTAAACTCGGGCATGCAAAATTTCAGCTATCTAATGCAAGGCAAACTTTTTAAATTCGGGGTTGAATGGACGGGAGTAGGAAAATGTGCATTTTCAACGGAAAACTGGCCATATCTTGGAAACGGTGAAAGATACCAGCGACGTAGCCAAAAATTTTAATTGGGGGCCTTGATCGTTTCCTTCCCTCTCTTCTTGCCTTTTTCCCTTTTGTCCCTCCCTTCCTGCCCTCCCCTTTTATTCTTTCCCTCTCTTTCCGTGCCCTCCCCTTTTCTCCTTCCTCCCTTCCCTTAGAAGTAGTACTCTTTAAAATACAGCTATGGAGTCTGGGGAAGCGCTGTGAGCTCCCCAGCGGGATCTGGGGCGGAGCCCTAGCCGAAATCGAATTTGGTGCATTTTTGCTTTAAAAGGTGAGCTCTGGTGGCAACAATTTTAATTATTTTTCGAAAATAAACTAATTAAATTGGCAAATTTTGTGCAGTTTATACGTATGCTTATGCACCCTTGGCTACTCCACTGAGAGGTACGGCCCAAGATTACTATTAATCGCTAATAAAAAGTGGCATAGGCCTTATCACATAAGATGGAAATCATTGACTTTAGATGACTTTGAAAGCCGTTACGCACTATTGTGGATAATCGGTGCGAGATAGGGTCTACGTGACTATTAACCCTCCCATGCCTTAGGAGGGGGTCAAAACGACCCCCTCTTGCGGTTTTCTAAGAATTATTTTTTTGTCTTGCGTCGATACCACCGATATATTTTGTGTATCTGTTCCTAAGCATCAAAGCCATTTTTGACACGTTCTGATGTCCTTTTCTAAAATCCATTGAAGTGATGTACAAAAATGCCGTGAAATATCAAGCAAATTGCGACTATTGGTGGAAGAGGTCGAATCGACTCCCTCTTAGACTAAGAAAGCTGCCGAAAAAGCTTAGGCATAAAAGGGTTTATCTGTAGCTCCGCATATGGCGCTATATAAATTTAATAAGTATAGTATAGTATAGTATAGTACAGTAATAGGAAGTGGCATACGCGCTTTCAGATGCAATAAAAATCATCGATCTTGGATGACCTTGAAGGTCAATACTGCAACAGGAACTTTATAGGCTGTAGTCCGTCTTTCCTAACGACAGCTGGGTTTTTTGTTATGACTTCTTGTCCTTAAAAACGACGACTTTTTGACTTTAAAGTGTTTTTTGCTGATATAGGCTAAAAGCAGATAACAAAACATGTATACACAAAGAATTCGATTATTGTGAAAATTATTAAAGTTATCAGTAATTCCCAAGCATTATTCCTGTACTTAAAAGGGAAGGGGGATTTGCGTGGTTTTGGGGGGACATGTCCGTTGTTCGTATAATTAATGAACGCGTATGCTCGATTGTTCATAAACTACCGGTATTTTTGTGTGTCTGCAACTTTTAAAGGTCATTCCGGACACGAAACACTTTGACGAGTAGAGTAAATGTAGTCGCAGAACTCGCAGGAGATGCCTAACGAAATGACGTTGGCATGTGACAAGTGGAAGAAAGAAAGACAAACGACCAAAAATGAAAGATTTATTGACAGACATTAATCATCAGAGGAGTGAACAAACTAACACACGACTAGTGCTGTGTCAACCGAGTAATTTATTATTCGAGTACTCGAGTACTCAGCCCAGCAATGCGCACAACTCGAGTACTAAAGTCTAGAAACAGCAGCCGACAAAGAACAATAAAAATTAAATAAGTAAATTATTTACACACGCATATACTGCAAAGTGCATTTCATTCATGGTTGGAAAATTCGTTAAGAAAATCTACTAAAATTTTTACAGAAAAGGAACCTAATTAAGTCCAAAATGTTATACATTTTAGCTGTTTTTGTTTGTTATGCAATCAAATTTACAGTTATAAATTTTATATTTTACTTTTTGCAGGTTGCGCTATAATTTATAGAAAATTATGTGACAATGTAAATAGTGTATGGGATGTTCTCTATGGATGGTAATTTTGTGTTTCGGTCTTTTTGTGCATTAAAACTAAAAAAACTTCAAAATTTGAAAAAAGCATTAAAGACCTAAAACCCTTTTAAAAAGTTGTTCTATAGCACCTAGGTTTTCCAGCTTTGACTTCAAGAGTTTACATTCTTCCCAAATTGGTTGTTGTGTAGTCGTATGGCACCCACGGATCTTGAATCAAAGGTTATTTTGAATCTAACACTAAATACAGTGGCTGTATCAGTCTGTTAATAATAGTAGGCCGTGATGCGATCATGTAGTCCTATTTAACGGAATATTTCCATTCTCAATGATCATAATAGACCTTTTTATTATATTTCAGATTTTAGCCTAACGTGCCAGCTTGTGAGACCCATTTAAGGTTTTCGTATTAATTATGCGAGACTCTTGAAAGATTCCATAACTGGCTGTACTAAAAGTTTCCATATAGAACCCTATAATGGGTTCCATCAAGCACTATATGGTAGAGTACTGACAAAGCGGCAAGGTTATTTATACCTCTCCAACTTACACTTACTTACTTATAAGCTTCGCTAGTTTTGATGTTACTAATCATCGGCCGCGCCCAAACCAGTTTCGGTTCTCGTTGGGCCGGACAGTAGTTTAGAGCGACCATTAGACTAGTTCGGACGGTGTTGATGACGTATGCGGTAGTGGTGTGCAGTCAACGGATCGCGGGAGAAGTGCGCGATAATCCACAACGATTTCACGATTCACTGTGATAGAGGACTGGAATTTCATAGTCTGCACTCTGCAAATATTTTCCATTCAGCTTCTAAAATGCATTTTATCGGAAAATCACAAAAGTTCAGATAAATTCCATGCCACTTCTGCAGTTTTACGTTTTAGGTGTGTTTTCTCATTTTTAAGCTTAAACTTCAGACAAAATAATTTTTACTAAAATTTTAAGAAAAGAGTGCGACTGACAAAGAATTGCAAAGAAAACTTACGAAAACTTGTCACAAACGTAGACCGTAGCACATAAAAGTCGCTTAAAACATAAGAAACTCAGAAAATATCATGTTGCTAAGTAAGAAAATCGGTTTAATATGGACTGAAGAGATCTTTAAAAAAATTCCCCTAAGGCAGCCGTGTCAACGATCAGCCAAAATCTAAAAGACCAAAACCGATACTTAATACTTCTTTATAAAACTGGCGATTTTAGACTTAAAATAAAAAAAAACTTTATTCACGATCACTGGTAAATAGATAATACAAATTTAAAAGAAAAACAACAACAACAAAGGTCTACTCAGTAGCATGGGATTCACCAGGCGCAATTTTCATGCATGCTTTACATGGCAATCAAAATTTAACTAAATATACAACAATAAATCTCTAACTCAATAAATCTTAGAAACAACGGTGTCCAAAGATTTGACTCGAATCTATTAGCAGGTTCCGGACACACGGTAGATCGAATGCAAAGTAGCTTTGACAGGCTTTTTAAGCCTATGTCTCACACAGCATTTCGGCCATAATGTAAAATAGCGGAACCCGTTGTGTGGATCGGATAACAGAATAGAGGATCGAATTATTGCGTGATTCGCGAATTACAAATGTAGAAAGGTTTGGTTGAGCGATAATCGTCTGCTGTAAAGCTGACGTAATTTGTCCCCAGACGTCAATATATACACGACTGCAGAGCGCCGACCTGGTCCCCCACAAGTCATAACTCTAAGCACCAAGCAACGCAGTCCCACCTAGCCCAGAAGCCATTCCACCGGCTAGCCGTAGGCGGCGCAATTCTTAAAAAATAATCGAGGGGATTCCTGAAATGCACACTGCTGAGCACATAAAAACAAGTTCGCTTGCGAGAAGGGTCTGTACTTTGTAGCTAACCCTATCTCTAACCCTAAATCCCAAATAATGTTATTACATTAAGTTGATCGTCGATAATATATTCAACTTAAAGTAAGTTACGTTAACTAAAAAGAAAAAAATAAGATTATTTCGAGAGCGTTAAGTCGACATTACTAGAAAAAACTTAGGACTGTGTTAAAATTAAGAAAATCTTAGTGTAAAAATGCGATTTAGGCGTACCTGTATAAAAATCGCAGGAAGAACTCAGAAAAAGCATAGGCCTACTGCAAACGTAAGCATAGCATACAAGAAACGTATACACAGTACCACACCCGCTGACTTATTGCAAGATAGCATTAGTTTGCATTTTGTAAGTTTTGCTTAAATTTATTCACTTTTTGCGCCGTTTTGTTCGAAAACTGCAATAAGTACAAAGGTACAATATATATTACATCGCATTAAATATTATTGTTGAAAATTTCTAGCTGTCTCATCAACAGAAACTATTTTTGAATAAAATTATAAAAAGTATAAAAAAACAGCAAACACATATTTTCCAACAAATACCCAAAGTAACCAGACAAAACTGAACCTTTTCACATATTTTACTAAAAGCTTAAAATACTGGGAAAGGCGCCCCTTTTTGTAAAAAAGTGGGGTGTCGGCGTCTCGCGCCCACGTTCGACTACACCTCAGTCCAGAAGCCATTTCACCGGCTAGCCGCAGTGGCTTGTGGGATTGCAAGGTGCGATGCCATGTCCCACCACGGACGCCCGTATACAACTAAATACTGCATGACGACGTCCGACCAACTGGGCGAAGGATTACCACATCGCAATCCGCTAATAGTCCGCCATTTCTTTAACTGATAGCCACAAACTCTCAAGATCTACAGTCTCCTAAAAAGTGAGCGCGATGACCCTTCGCAACTAGAAAGATGGCCGCATACATGTAGGCACTGGGTTGCGTATTTTTTTCAGTTCTAATGACAGTGACTGCGCAGTTCGTTGACATGTTGAAGATAATAACTGTGGATCATAATCCGCGTGCGTGGTGATCCGTTTCCAGCATTTGGTCGTTAGCTGTATGATCATTTCGGTCAGTAGGAGTGGCAGTCGTTACTCGTTAGGCTCATCACCGCGTTGTGTAGTGATGGATAAATTCCGATCCAATCAGCCATAATATTCCAAATCATTCCCGTCTTTCTGAGAGTAGGAGGCTGGGTTGACCTGAGCGTTCTGTGGTGATGGATAAACTCTGTAGTCACTTTCACACTCAGACACATTGCCTCGCACGCTGTGGCACTAAATAAGTGAATAAACCAGCCTATGGCTTATAGTTCCGTTTTAAAGGCCAAGTGTCATCGAATTTGGAGTTCGTGATTCTAAAGTGTCTTCAGATAGTAAATAAAAGGCGCATAAGAGTGCATATCTCCGCCAATGTAGAAGTTTTCACAGAAAGGCGCCATCGTTTCTGCTCAGTCATCCTGTACACAGACACACAGACACGGAACGACGGACACACAGACAGAACGATCAATCTCATAATCTCGTCCAATGTTCACTTCGTTCCATTGGCGGAGATAACTAGCATTTAGTTTAATCATAGGCCTATAAAAGGCTCTTGACATATGTACGTGTATATGAAATTTATATCATTTTTCCGCCGAAAAGGTCAAAGGTTATGGTTGTGCAGCTGCAGGCGGAAGACCGCTCAGTATGTGGGCACTAGGCCGGCATAGTTTTCTAGTCTGCTTCCTCATACAACTAAAACCGTCGCAAGCCTCAATTGGGGCAATGATCACGAGTCCACGTGTAATGATAAATAATATTTAATCAAAGTAATATTATAATATCGTGCAACGTACAACAATTGGAGGGGGCGATCGTCAGATCACGTGACCTGGGGACACCTGTCAATGGGTCACGCGTTTTACATTTCACCGCTACCGTTTGATTGCTTGATACTTTGATGCCGTTTTTGAGGAATGAGATAATGGATACACGAGTCCGAACGGGTCATGTTATTAAAACATTTGCGAAATAAATCTTCACGTTCATCTGTCAGAGAAAGATACATATCTTCTTGGCAAAATTCCTAATAGTTGCAAGTGACGAAACGTTCTCCGTAGATAATTGTCTGTCACTTTCACACTTTGTCTGCGTTTGTCTGTGTCTATGTACAGGTAGATGTGCGTACACGGTGCTATAGTCTAATTAATTACAGCATTGTTCATAAAGATGCACACTGGATGACCGCAGATTTGTCCTTGAATGCACCACAATTGCCAGAATAGAACAGACGGATTCATGCCGGAATTTTGATTCGAAGTCGTACATCTGCCATTTTTAATTCATTTTTTCTTTATTTCTTATTTTTTTAGCTTTTATTGTCAAATAAAGATTTTCCTTGTTGTTGTTTGCTACTGATGATAGCCTAAATGAAAAATATGAACGTTTGTATAGGCACGAAAAGGCAACTGTCACGTAAAAAAGAAGCAGCTGCATCAATAGCAACGGCGGGAGTGGGATTAGGCACTATAATGTAGAAGTGTAAAGCGTCACGTGGCTAATCGTTAAGGCCACCGGCTTGTAAGCTAACGAATCTACTGCATACGGCTCCCGATTTCTTAGGGGCCCCGTACAGTTCACCCAGTGATTGTCACTGAACACTGAATAACTGATTGAGACTGTAACTGCTGCCCACGCCCATCCCACGCTACAAATCAGCAACTTGTAAGCTTCTGTACAAAAAGGATAATAAGATAAGGAAAGTGAAAATTGAATGAAGAGACGGGGAAAAAGAAAAAAGGAAGGGAGGGAGAGGACCTCATAATTCTGTCTAGTCTTGGACGCCAAAAACCTTAATCGGGTACTGGTTGCGGGCTGCAGTGTGATTGCGAGGTAAGGCGAGTGCAGTGTGCACGCGCAACTCGCAATAGGCCTTGGCCTGCGTAGATTTCTCAGAGCGCCAACTCGTGTCGCAGCAGTGTCAGCAGTGCGACTGCAGAGCCTGGCACACCTGCAGCAGCAGCAGCGGCGGCCTCGTGAGCGGCTTATAACAGTGTCTCTGTACTCTGTAGACACAGTCGGCGTGCGCAGTACAGCGTTTAGACGGATAGGCAGACGGAGTGACGGACTACACAACGTGGACATCGCCAGCGAGACGGTTGTGTCGAGTGATTAGTGATATGACGAGCCTGCGCTCTCGTCATTCTTGTTCGAACTGGTGAGTAATTTTAAATGTGTTGTATCATCATCACCATCATCATAAACTCGTGGCGAAAAGAGAAAAGGATTCGATAGTTCGATAACTATCGAACCCTCTTCCAACAGCTGAATGAAACCATGAAGCATTGCATGAAAATGTCACACCAGATGTGATTTTCGAGGGGTATGGATAAAAAGCGTAAAACGTAAAATTGCAAACGGGTAAAAACGTAAAATTACGTAGCGTATAAAAATTTAACGTAATGTGGGTAAATGACGTAAAACGTAAAATGTAAAACGCGTATTAAAAAGCACATCTTTGTACGGTCGTAGCTAATGATTAAGGTATACTAGGGCGTATGATGATTTTTTCAAGCTTTGTCGTTTTTTCTCGTCGTATAATGCAGTTCGTTATCGTTGTTTAAAAGCGTCGATCGTCTTTGCCATTGTATATGTTCACGTTTTCGCTGCCAGCATCTTTCTCGTTGTCTTCATAAGTGACTAAGTCAGTAAAACGCAAATTTAAGTAGCGCATTACGTTCAAATTATCTGTCGTCGTGTTCGTCTTTTTAATTTTTGCTCAGAAGCGTGAAGCGTCGTCTGCTCTGTCGTCGTCTTCGCCGTTCGTGTCATCTGCTGAAAAGCGTAAAACGTAAAAAAACAACGGGTAAAAAGCGTAAATTTTACGTCGATTTTTTACGCTTTTTACCCGTTGCAGGTATTACGTCGTTTTACATTTTACGCTTTACGCTTTTTACTAATAGCCATTTTCGAGCTTGAAATCTTGGCACCGGACCACGACCACAGCCCTCTAGATTTAGAGAGCCATGCCCCGACTCAGCGTTGGCTCTGTCCCTGCATTCCGCTGCGTGACTTTAGTCTTTTAAACCCATGATTGGGTCCCCATCAAAGTTCTCGCTGCTGAGTAGCCTGCTGATGATGTTTTGTACGTTTTTTTGCGTGGAAACTGCTGAACTTACTAGAATGCGGGACTCGGTATCGGTATATTGGCTTACTGTGAGATGGTCATAAAAATATTTTTCGTCACTGCATTAAACTTTTTCACGCCGTTAATAATTAAGGAATAATAATAATATTGTCTTTAATCGCGATGAGTTCTTTTATAACACGTGCGTTGACGTACATCAGCGGCTTGGTGGCCTGTAGGTCAGAAAAATAAGCGGCGCAAAGTTCAAATTTTCAGACAAGCAGCTGTAATTTTTCAACGGAGGAGATTACAAGTGCTCAGAATTGAAATTTTGCCCTTAAATTACCCCGTCACGAGTGCAACACGAGAGAGGTAGCGCAACATGATCGCAACGATCGACCGGACCGAGCATAGCAAACTACAACAACGACAAAGATGAAATTTCCCCCATTATGGGTGTTTCAGGTCCTAATTTTGCATTTTTGCCTTTTCCGACAATTTTTCAACAGCTCAAAATTTAGGGGGATGCAGTTACTCCCCTCACCGCTCTCTGCTACGCTCACGACGCCTCTGGTTGGTTGTGTAAAATACAACATCTCTGGTACAGGGGATAACCGAACAGCCGAAGGTGCCGGTGGCCCGCAGCATGCCGTCCGGATATTGACAATTTTCTTATTTCAATATCTTCCGTTTGTTGAAAATATCCGCGCCAGATGCTGCGGGTCAGAGTGCGACCAGCCGGACATCTAATCACGTCACAGATGTGCTGTGCGCATGCGCTGTTCATAACCTACCCAAGATACATTGCCGGCCCAGTGGTGACATTATATACGGCCGTCCATGCATATGGCTTACAACAGTACTTATTTTGAATTTCCGCCAAAAGTCAACGTTTTTATATTGCTGAGCACGCCGCCCGTGGAACTTTACGTCACTTGCGTCGTCTTTGAGAGGTTTTCACATCCGGGACCGGCGACATTAACATTTGACTTCAGGAGGTGAAAATTAAAACGTTGATTAGGCCTACTCTTGGCGAGGATAACTTTCACACCCATTTTAGTTTTTAAACGTTTTTTGTTATCGAGTTCAGAGCTCGTACGGGCAGACAGACGCACGAGCTGATGGACAAACGACATCACAACTAGTGGCATCGCCGTAGGGGAAGGAAGAAAAATTGCTCCCCAATTTTGGGCTATCGGCAACTTGTCAAAAAATGTTTTATTATCTTGAAATTTTCATCGATTTGGAGCTGAAAACCGTCCATTTTGGGAAATTTGGGGACAAATTTAAATTTTAAGCGTGAGCACCCATAATGCTTTTCGTCGGAAATTTGCGGTTGTCTGGTGGAAAATTGCCAATTTCCTGCGTGTCACGCCTAATTCTTTAATCCTCGACGCTGCTGATTACATCAGTCGTCCAATTAACGCGTTAACAAACTCATTAACGTCTGAAACGAAGTAGGCCCATAGGCCGCCTACGATAGCTATAATTGAGATAGAAATACAGGGTGGTGCAAAAATAAGCGGAACGTTAACTCGTCATTCGTTCGCCGTAATGTTCTAAGCTGCAAATCAGTCCATGCGCAAAACTAGGCCTATCATTTCTTCGTTTCAGTAGCATTAAGCCTTAAGTTCGGTGACCAAATTTCTCCAAAGAATGATATAATCACACCCCACCGAGGTCAGCCACCTTGCCGTGGTGGTGGGGCTCAGCACCGATGACCCGAAAGATTTCTAAAATCTGGAGGCGAGGAGCGACTAAGCGCTGACCAAATTCGTGTAGGCATGTTGCTACACGATACCAGTTCTCTTGTGCTGGTTTCGGCTTCACAGCTGACTACGGCTTTATAGCCGTCTACTTACGGCTTTACAGCCGTTTATTTACGGCTTCACAGCCGTTACGGCTTT
>Ga0056128_1000508_pt1 | contig 35393 bp, 20 predicted proteins | sample WorMetLIZISLAND2_FD_71113 | JGI IMG/M metagenome (GOLD analysis project Ga0056128, IMG submission 71113) | Marine gutless worms symbiont microbial communities from Max Planck institute for Marine Microbiology, Germany - Olavius geniculatus... ...
AAAAATTCACTAAAACCCCTTTTTGAGGGGTTCAAGGTCGTTCAAGGTCATCGATGTTGATAAATCCAAAAAGCCTGTCACCAGTGCTTGTTATGATAAGCAGCATGTATGTACCTATCTGCAACCCATTATTCGAGCCAATAACGGCAAAATGACGTCTTTTTAAGGGGGTACCCCTCTTCGACGCCCTCGTTCGAGAGGAACCCCTGCACCAAGTGGCACGAAATTTTGTCACGATAAACTAGAGACCTTGGGGCAGTCCAGGTGAAGATTTTGTGATCCTAGCTTGCACCGTTTTGATACAGCTCACGAGTGTGACGGACGGACGGACAGACGGACAGACGGACGGACGCCCAGACGATGGCAAAGACGCGCGAAGCATTCTGCTTTCGCGCGTAAAAACTGTTTACTAGCGCAATATTCCATGTTTTATGATATGAGTTTCAATCTGTCAGCATGATTGTACAACAAAGAAACGAATACGAACGAGTAAACCTAACGTCCATCAACCGTATAGACATAGCGTCTGCAACGAGGCGAGGCGGCCTGGAGGCATGCAGCGCTACTAGCAGCAGCAGCTGCTGCAGCAGTTGCTCGTGCGCGCGACGTCTGTCTGTCTGTGTGTCTGTGAGGCAAGCGGCGCGCAGCACCATTCGTCAAGCGTGTAGCTGACTTGCTGCTGTGTTCTGTGCTGGATGGAACAGTCGCTCCTCGCCGTCACGCTGGCTGCTTATCTTTCTCGTTCTTCAGCTCCTGATGCTGCTGCTCCTGCTGCTGGTGTTGACCCGCGACGCGCTGATGACGTCATTGCGATGACGACGAATTGATTGGTCAACTCTCGCTTCCTGCGCGCAAACATTCTTACGACGTTCAGTGACGTCATCGTCGCGACTGCAGTTCGTTTCCGGTTGGCTTGTTGACATTAGTACTGTCAGCGGTCACGTGACGTGGTCACGTGACATCACTCGGTGGTCGTCGGAAACGAGCAGGCGACTGTGTTATCATTCGAGTCTGTCCGAGTTAAAGCCTGAATACAGTGACTGACAGACAGTCGCGGGGCGTCTTCCTGCATTAAGCCGCAGTCGGTCCGCTCGGTTGTCGCGCCTGCTGACAGCTCAAACCGGAAGTGCTTGCGTGACGTCAGATTGACGTCAGCGGGCGGCGGGAAAATGTCGGCGACGGTGACGGCGGCCATCTTGCTGTTGTCAGCCGTACTACATCACGTGCTTCGTCCGTCTGCAGGCGACCGTACGTATAATGCTTTCCATGTTATGCATTTGTATGATTGTTAAACGACCTCCGTTCAGAGTCATATTGTACAATAATCATGCATGTGTAGTATCAGGTTAGACGACCAAAGTTGTACGCAACGCGACCATATTTAATGAGCCTTAATACCGGTATAATTGAATAGCGGCCGACCGTACCGCTTATATCCGAAGGCCAGTGTCCGACTTCCGGTCGCAGAACGAAAGCGATTTTTCAGAGTAACTGCAGTTGCATACACGCTGTGGTGACGCTGCTATATCGAACGCCACAATTAACGCTAGGATACGATATGATACGGCAATTTAGCCGTCTCGGCGCACGTGGGTGGTTGCAGGCAGAAACTTTGTATTCAAAATTGCGGCCAAACCGCTGCAGATAGAAACATGGTTACTATTGGCAGCCTATAGGAACTCGTCATTATTTAATGGTATTGTCGCCGACTTTCTACAACAAATCGTTTAGCCACACAATACATGGGTTACAGACAAACGACAGACAGACGATATATACATAGTACCCAAGGCTCGACCTAACCGTTGGCCAACAATAAGCGCCTGCTAATGCGGGCTGGCGAACGCGAACGTGAACTCGATTGTTGTGCTAAGCGCGACCTCGCGATGACCAATCTTTCGTTCGTGCGACACCGCGTTGACAAACATCATCATCATCACGGCACGCCCGTATTACCATCATTATCGCTGTGACTACGATTATCTTTGCGGCGGTGGTCGTGACGGGTGAATACAGGCATGGGGCGACTGACAATACACTTCGTGTCGAACCGGCGCGGCGCCACGCGTTTATTAACGACTGGCGACTCCACGCAGCGGCGTGAATTATGCGAAAAACGCGTCGCGCGTCATTTCACATCAATCGTGCCCGCTGATAATGTCCAGTCCATCCCGTTCCTTCCTGCCGTGTGACAATGGTAGCGTCACGAAATGTGCGTTTTAATAGTAATGATGCTAATAAATACTAATAAAAGCAATTTCTACGCGGTGCCTAAAAGCAAGAAGTCGCTGGGCGCCGCAGCCTCAGTCAAACAAATGTGTTTTACATTTTAGTAGTTTTTTTTGAACCGTTCGTAGTCTTCTGTCGCTCGCAGCGCAGCCGGCAAACTGTTCCACATTCGTGGGCCGGCAACTGCGAACGCTGTCTCGCCGAGCCTTGTTCTTGTCCTCGGTACAGCCAAAAACGTTCCTGTATCGTTATCGTTATAACTTATTTGGATACAGCACACGTGAGGGAGGTAGGTGAACGTCGCCGACCAAGTTGCAATCTTTGACCAGGTATGGAGGCGCCAAGCCGTTCAGTGCATTCAGTTGATTGCCTATGTACATCCCCAGACACTACTGCAGAATCAGTGTAAACGCACGTTACGTGACAGTATCGTGACAATGCCTGAGTCTGAGACGGCTGATGGACGTGCGTGCGGCAGACGCTCGCTGTCCGTGGGTCGCTCTGAGGCTGGATGGACGGAGACGTGGCGGTGGAGCGGAACCCTCAACCCTGTCCGCCCGTCCAATGTCCATCTCTCACTCAGTCGTCTCAGTGATCTGACGCTGAGATACTACCGACCGGCGCCTCCTTGTCCATTGCCACACGACGTACGACCGACCCCTACCGTATGTGTCTGCTGCTGCCGCTGGAGTAACTCGAAGCGAACGTGACTGATGTCGCTTTCTTCGACGATCCCATCATTATTTTTTGTCGGATTTTGTCTTTCCAGCATCGCGCTCGCTTTTTTGATTTTCCCGTATAGTTGATTAGCGTATACTAAATCATTTTCGCTGCTGTAATCTCAGAAAGCACAAATCTCGCGTTAAGTGTCTGAAAAATAAAGTGGTAGGCTATGCTTCTAGTATAGTTTCTGCTTCAGCTTTATTTAAGTATTTCAAACATTACAGTCTTTTACTACCGTATCTATCGTACTGGTTGGCTTATGTGGTTGGCTTATTTACATGTATGTTTTCAACTTTTTTGACACAAATATGTTATTGGTCAGATAAGAATCGGCCACCTGCGACCCTCGCTAGGTAGGTCGCTTGAGAAGCCATGTAGGGAGTGAGGCTAATGATTAGTCTGGCGTCTTGACGTGGTATTTAGCGTCAATTCTACGTCGTCGTCTTCAATTGAATGTTCCTGACGCAGTATAAGCCGGTCTATCCGCAGTCTTTGAACAGACCAGATGATGACTTCGTCGAGCACGGCTCGAGCAAATAGTAGCGAGTGACAGACAGTAAGTGAATCAGTAGCGACGGACCCTGACGTGAAGGATGTGCAGTGTACATAACGTGACGGCAATGGCTGGCTGCCGGTGTCACATTGAAATGTCTCCCCATGAAAAACGCCGACTGGGGAGAAATAATCACGGAATTGAAGCGGGGCTGATTTTTGCCGGTAAATTGTCGGCCGGGGGAAACTTTTCTGGGGGGCGATCCTATAACGGGGCACCGGTTCTGCTGGCTCTGCTGAGATAGCAGGTTGATGTCTTTGACTTACCCACGTCCGTATCCCATGACGTCCATCCCTCCCTCCGTGCTTAGCGCTGCCAACGCAGACGAGTAGAAGACGCTTAAAACCTACAGTGTACGTCGGTCTAATGCGACTAATTCGTGATCGTGATGCATTGCGAACGCTCTCGTCGTCGACAACCTGTGCCCACACTGACTGCTGCCAGCTTGACATTGCTTTGCAATTGCAATAGACTTGTCTTGCTGGCTTTCTATACTGTCGAGTAATAAGATTGGTGCCTGATGCCGGCTTATATCACCGTTATCGTTAATTGCTGTTTGAATAAATGTCAGAGTTTTTTTAAGAAACAAATCGGCGACATCTGTAATGATCGCTTTGTTCGTTTTTTGGATGACAATAAAACACTTTTAGGCATGAAATTTGTTGTTAAAGGTTTTTCCTTATAATTATTAGCGTCTGACGTTTCTTGTCTTGTCGGTTTACTTCGTATTTGCAACTTGAAAAATGTGTTTTATCTATCAGAGTCCAGAGCACTATAGGTGCGTGATAGATGTAAGAGCAGAGCTGAAACTAAAACTTGTAGTCGCTTTTGACCGCTGAAAAGAGATAGCCTACAGCAGTGGCGACTTGGCAAGGGGGTGCAGGGGCAATTGCCCTTCCCCAATTTTAACCAGTCCAAAATGTTTCTTTTTGTCGATACTTTTTTCCAAAATACGAAATTTTGGCCAAAATTGTTCATTTTTGAAAAATTTAAAGGCAATATTGAACTTTTGAGCACCCATAGTTTATGTAGTAAACTGTAGCCCTATAGCATTATTATTATTGTCTCCTATATGGACCTTGATGTCTGAAATAAACATGTTTGATTGATTTAATTTGATTTGATGCCACTGGCCTGTATAGTACGGGTTTCATTCGCTAGAGTGGCTGTCTATTAGTGAACGTCAGTCATGCTGTGACGTCCAGTTCCAATGCAAGGCTCTCCGCTTACTCTCAGAGCTCTCCTCTCTGCGTGCGTCGACATCGTTACCTAGTTGATCGTCGTGCCTGTTGTTTGTTTCTCTAAGACTGGCTGGCTGTCTGCTTCAAACGTCAATCAGTCCGTTCGTCTGCCTGCCTGTCTCCGTGCAGCCAGCCGACGATTTGGCGCCGAGATCGAACTAAGACGCCACCGAGTCTGTTTGCTCTGTTAATTATTGATGCACCAGCGTCGCAGCGCCGCGACATTGAATTCAGTGCACTAAGCTAGCCACCGCACGCTAGTCACAATGATAACGGCTTATACTGTGTCAAACGCTGCAGCCCATTGTTCCCCCGGCCGGTAATAGTAGCCTCTACCGTTCGCTCCTCGTCAGACGATTTCTTTTGTATTTCGTCGCAGAATTAGGCTACGTCGGCAGAGGCATTCGCTGTGCTACGCTGCTTTAATACTTTAATGCCAGTATCAAGAAGTGTTTACGATGTCGGAGCGGCATATGGGCCATTAACAGAGCTATATGTAGCTTCCACCCACCTGCTGTTCTGTCGGAATTGACCAAATCACGTAAACCACGTGGCGGCGCAGTGCCACAGTTGTTATGAGGACAGCGAATCAGGATTCAATTTAGTTTTGTTTGAATGTTTCAATAGTTTTTTGTCGTCGCATATATACGTTTGTATTTTCAGCACTGCTCCTACTGCTAGATTGACTTTATGGCATTAAAGCGTTTTTATGTCACGTTTCGATGTGATGCCCACCCAAGTGATTCAACGACACTCGTGCGGAGAGCATAGACTCTGCTGCTGTGGCGGTCTGTGATGTTATGAGGTGGCTTTTTGGAGCACGTTGCGTGTATAGACAATTTGGTCTTAAAGTTACAACGATAAATAGGCTTCGCGTCATTGTCGTTTTTACATGCGAGAGCTAGCATATAGGTAGGCCTATAGCGCGTATTAGCTACAGTAATTATGTCCGTCTGTCCGTCCGTCTGTCAAAGAAGGGTACCTTTTAAAAAGTAATTATTTTTACGTTCTTGGCTTGTCTAGTATGAAAACGATTGCGGATAGGCACATACATGCTGCTTATCATAACAAGCACTAGTGGCGTGCTTTATACTGGTATTACAAATTAATGATTTTAAATGACCTTGAACCCCCAAAATATGGGGTTTTAGTGATTTTTTCCGATTTTCCGCTGTAGAAGAGCGAATTGCGACGAGGTATGGATAGAGATAGACCTGGATTATCTGCGAACAGGAACTGCTATAGGCTTTCGCGCGTTTCGTGAGCATTAGTTCAGATATTTTGTTTCTTTAGTCGTCGTCAATGACTAAACTTTGCTGTAGGCTTACGATTTATACGAAATCGTAATTGACTGATAAATCTGACTCCTAACGTCACAGCTGCAAAAGTAAGTAAGTAAGCAAGTAAGTAAGTAGTAGTTTAATGCATAGGCCTATACATGAAATCAAAGGTATGCTGTCAGATCATCTAAACGGCGCAGTTATATGCATTGCAATTTGCAACGTGCAGCATAATTCACAATAAACTGCATCAGACTATACAAGATGGTTTAAAGTAGAAAATATCGCTTTAGCAATGACGGCTGAGACTATGGCTACTTTCTGCCATCTTCACGTCTTGTGTGCTACAGTTCTCAGATGGCATGGCAGTAAGTTAACAGCTGCAGCGGTTGTGACTAGGCCCTACCAACACGGCGGCGTTGTTAACGTGCTTGTTACGTTCTGCGCTCGCCTTGGCCGTAACTCACACGAAAAGGTTAGCCGTGACGTGACGTCCAACGGTAGAAAATACAAACAGTACAATTGCCGAGAGGCACTTCAAAGAAACACACTACTACCGGTATATAAGTGCTGTGTTTCTCTTTATCTTCGTCCATAACTTATCGAAATCGTAACATCACTTTAAAATGTATGACTTATAATATAATACATTTAAAGGTCGAAGCTGTATTGAAATCAGCACACATTATTTACCTTTAGATATCGCCCGAAACACTTTTGTCTCGTTTTTACTAGCATACTTAAAAGGTAAAGGTAAAGGCAAAAGTGAAGTCTGGTACTTGCTATAGCGCTTCTTACGTGAGACTGACTAGTGGGCAGAAGCGCTTTACAATCTCGGAAGTGGCATCTGATTGGCATGAGCTAATGATAGAGCAGCGAACTATGCGGCCATCCATTACCCGCATTACCTAGAGCATTTAAAGTGTTTTTAAGTAAACGCGCTATATAAATTATCTATGTACCTACACCTATTTAGGCTACTTACATTTATCTTATAGTACATGCATATCTCTGTGTTGAACGGAGCAGGAATGAGACAAGCACGCGAGCAGCAGAGCTTACGTGATAATAGGCGTGCAGCAGCAGCAGCAAGCGCTCTCGCTGACAGTAGTCAATCGGAAGCCATCACGAAGACGTTTAGCAGCTGCGCGATTTCGGAGTTTCGACAATCGCAGTAAATTCACCGACCGACGCCTGATTGCTGGACTGACTGGCTTCCGTGGTTTGTGCGGCTGCGAGTGAGAAATCCAAGACATAATTCCCCCTCTGGACAAGATCCTTCAGACGAAATCCACCTATACTATGGACGGACGTTAGAAATCTTATACATAGACATAAATACGCTAATATCGCTACATTTTGCAACTATTTGGAACAATGATCTTTTGTTGGGCAAGGGTGATGGGGATTTTGTCCTAGTACTAGATGAAAACTAACCGAAGAGGATTCTCTGCGGTCCGGGGTATTTTGTCCAGGGGAGATTTTGTGAGAGAGAGACAGGCGGGGCTGCCAGGAAGCGTGCGCGTGCAGAGGGTTGGGTTGATGATTGATTGATCCGCGCATTGAACAACAACGCAACGCGCTTGGCCTTTGACCTCCCAAGACGCTGGCCGGCTGGCTGTCTGTCACGGCGTGGGAAAACTGCTTGCCGACATCAATCAGCGTACGAGAGAGAAACAGAAAGAACCTCCGTGCATCCGTACGATGTCATGCGGCGTCTTTGCAGTGTTCGCTGATGCTAGGCGTAAACGTCTATTATTTGCTTTACGGCTACTGTTGAACTCGTTTCCGTGATGATAGTGGTACGCCGGTACGGTCTGTAGCAAGAAGTCGTGATTGCAATTCGGAAGACTCAATACTTTGCTTTCGTCAATGTCTCGGCGAGCAACAAACAGCGTGTCTTTGCACAGAAAAACGCGCCACCGCATCTTTGACGATGACTTCAACAAAATTATTGTCTAATTTTGATTAACGACAAATAGACGTATTTGGTGATAATAGACCGATACTGACTTGCTAGGTGCAAGTTATGTAGCGACCCTTAAATTCAGGCAACGTGTCTGCGGCTGTGTCTGTATGTGGTCTGTTCGTCTGCGGTGTTGATCGCAGCCGTCCTGTGGCTTTACATTGCAGATCAGGAACACGTAGCTTCTAGACTTGTTTCTAATTGTTTGTATGAAAGTGAAGTGGTGCTAATGTTTTTAAGAACATGTTAATTAAGTTAAATAAGATCAGATAGCAGGCCGCGTCGAATACGAATACGCCAAGCAAGCAAAATTAGCGCAGCCCTATTTACATCAAATTACATGAGTAAAGTTAAACGCTAAACAACAAAGATTTTGTTTCATAACCGAATTAAACTTGAGCGTCTTTTAAAATTTACGCGCACGCTTAGCAATAAGGTTGCAATAACGTGATCATGAAAAATATAACAAGGAACTGTATAACAAACTTCGCATAATTCGAACAAATTAGAAAAGATTTGCAGTCGATTATGCATTGTGAAAGTCGAATAAAGCAAACACTAAAATGCAGAAGGAAATCAGAAGAATTGTAACTTACTAACCAGAAGACTAAAAACGAAAGAGCAGACTACCGGTACTTGGAAATAGAACTGACGTTGATAGAGGTCTATAATCTAGCCCGAGGCTAGAGATACAGAAGTTGGGCCGTTAAGTCGTGTCGTCTGTCATACGTTTTTGTCGCCAAGGCATTAAGCCAAATAGGTACAGTAAAAGTGATAAATATACGATATCTAAACGTATAGAAATTCGAGAGTCTTTGCTAGTTCGATGTTGCAAATCATAGGCTACTGCACAATGTTGTGCGTTTGCAAGTGCATGACAGCGTGACCCCGCGCTCGGCCCGTGACCTCTGCCGTTCGACCTATAGCCGATGGACGTGACATTTGTTATAACGTTATAAAACTCAATGGCACGCGCTAACACGTACGGCAACACTAACCAGCCATCCGCCAGTATGGTAGAAAGTCGTTTCGAGACAAACACTATGCCGCGGTCGGCTGATACTGATGTAATACATTTGCGATCGTCCGTCCATCGAACTGCTGCTACGTCGACGTAGTAAATTCGATACTTTTCTCGTCGTTCGAACCAGCAGCTCACGCCCTCCAGGCGGTAGACGACACGCCGGTGCCCCATTATAAAATCGCCCTCTCGGAAATGACTCCCCCCGGCCGACAATTCACCGGCAAAAATCCGCCCCGCCCGGCAATCGCATTTCTGGGAGGGCGATCCTATAATGCGGAGACTTTTTTAAGGGGCCGGCGATATTTTAATAAAGGGGAGACATATCAATTTCGTGATTATCTCTCCCCGGACGGATTTTTCATGCGGGGGACATTTTAATGTGACACCTGCACGCCGCGTCGGAATCAATCAAACACTCGTCGCCAGTCACCCGTCGGTCACTCGTGCAGCGCTCGCGCCGGTTATCTAACGAGTTTCACAAGAAGTCACTAGCCTCGTCGTGTCTCGCGTCACATGTCGCCGAGTTTTCTCGCTGCTAAGTTGCGACCAACGACGCGGCGACATTAAACTACTTTCGTGCGAGTCAGAGGAGTTGAATCCACCACGCGACTGCAACGTACGTCAATATCCGTGGGAGACTTCGATCGCGTATATTGTCTCTTGTCGACCGCGCTCGCTCGCGCGCTCAGCAGATAATAACACATCATCGACGACGACGCGGAAAAATGGCGTCTGACGCAAATGAAGTTGCGAGATAGGAACTGTTTTTATCGATTCTGCAGCAGTCTTTCGAATGATTTGACAGATCGGCGTATGATCGTCGTACGGCAAACGGTTTAATGGAAAGTCTGCGTGTCGCTTTGGGCGCCGTCGACGCATTCAGAAGTTTTGGCTCTCACCGCTGCAAGAAGACGAACCGTCGCGTATAACCAAATTTTTACTGCAGACCGTAAAGTTTAGTCACTTTTATTTTTAAGATGACCAGTAAATGTACACCGATTTTTAATATTTAATTTTAATTTTACGTACTGAAATGGGTGAGTGGTCAGTAGTCCGAATTTGATAGGCGAAAAATGCAATGTATCTTTATTTTAACCCTATCATTGACCCTAACCCTAAACCTTATTACCGTCGTCGCGGAGACCATACACCATCGTTGCAGATCATTTGTGTTACAACGCGCTCAGTGTGCCGAATGTGTTTTTGAAATAAATGAATGAAGCGCAGTTTCATATACACTGCAGTGCTTTCTAGCAACCGTTGCTTACATGCCCGAGAGTTGAAATTGCGTTCAATGCCTCAATGGGTTGTTTAGTCAGTCCAAGTTTAGCAAAGACTGGCGAAGATTTACATGTGTCTGAGTTTTTTCTTTGTTTTTATCATTTATTTGCAGTATATATCTGCCGTTTAATTATTACTGACAGTTGCAACATTCAGGTATACACCGTGTCTCAATAAAAAATAGTTAAAATTGTTTTGTCATAACTTTGTCAAATTTTTAGCATATTTGATAATTTTTCGCACAACGATGGCCAAGACTTTACCTAATGTATATCAAAGCACTACCATGTGAAACATAGATGTTCCAAATTGTTGCATTACGCTAAGTTGTTGTCTTTAGTAAACGTTGTAACGACTTCATTAAGCAATAATAAAGTGAAATGTAAATTATCTAGCAAAATTATGAATTTGTATAAAAACTCGCTGCAAATTATCAGAGTTTATGTCCAAAGTGTTTCTCGCATACACGGACACAACGGTTTATATGCAACGCCACTGGCTGATAACAGTTTTAACGATCAAATGATCAAACAGCATGCACTCATCGATTAAACTTTTTAAAGCTGATGATGATCAGTCAGCTATTTTGTCGACAACTATTTTGACCTTAAGATATTAATTACTACAAAATTGTTAAACGCGTAGCGCTTTCTGTCGAACTGATGATGCAAAGGTGAGCAGACTGATACAAATAATCACCACGTAATGTAACAGTTTGCAGCATCTGTGTTTCACACGGTTGTGCATTAACATAAATTAGGTGAGGTGGCAAAAAAATATACCTTAAGGCTTACACAATTCTATCGTTTTGGCCATCTCTGTGCCAAAAATTATCAAAGTGGGTGGAAATTTGCCAAAGTTATGATCAAAACAATTTTGACTGTTTTTCATTGAGACACGGTGTATATTGCGCAAATGCACGACGTGTTAAGTTATTGCCAATTAGGCCCACAGGTTTGTTTTGTTGTTAGCAGCAGGCAGACATCGATCTGCAGACACGTAGGCCTACTGGCAGACCTACATGTAGGCCTACGATACGACACACGATTTGCACTGGCAAAACTGATAGGCAAGCTGCCAGTTTAATCTAGAACTAAAACTAAACAAAACTACAAGTGTTTTTAAATAGAAATGCAATGAGAAAAACTGAAATTGAAGTATATGTAAATCATAAAAAATTTCAGAAATTAAAGATGTGTACGAGACTTTCTGAGCCGAGACCGAGACGTTGCAGCCTCCAATTATTGTAGCTAAAACGTACAGTTAAAACAAACCATTTAGCACCATAAATACGGGTTACTCTTACAAATGCTGACGACGACAGCAATAAAAGTTAACCGCGGGGCTGGCTGCCGACATGGGATAAGTTCTGCAGTTCTGAAGCATCAGCACGTCGCGGATGAAGACACTGCTGTGACATAGTTCTGCTGCTAATGTGCGCGCTGCAGCTTTCATTTAAGCTTTCAGTCGTCTTGAACACACGTTGTTGGCTAAAAAAAGATAATCATCATATTCACGAGTATTTGTGTGTGATTAGCTCCAGTGATCGATCGGACGCAGGTTGCATACGCTCGGTGCTGCTAATTCACTTTAGCAATTAGCGCCAGTCGACGCACGCGTTAATTTAATCGTGAGAACAGATGCAGCTGCAGCAGCGGCCTACGTTCTGATATATTTATACACGCGCAGCGCACTCACGAATTCACAGCGCTCGACGTTATCCTGCTGGACATTTGACTATTCCAGTCGGAATGCACCTATACACGATGTTTTTAAAAATTATGTTCAGAACTTCAGATATATCTTGCAAGTCCACACAAGCTGGCGTACACAGTTCGAAATACGAGGAGGTGCATTTTTGTAGCGAACTTTGTGGCACATAGCAAGCTTGCATATCAATAATTGCTTTGTGCGCTAATAAAATGATTTCTGAGATTGGTGAGTGTTTGATAAAATTATAAAAAATGTGTGGCTTGCTTTTTATGAAGCAACAGGCGCATGCCACTGTGATTCGATACACTAATTGTGTAGGTGGCGAATGCGAATGGCTCTGCTGTTAGCCGTCTCTACGGTATAAGTAGGCCCTATACAGCAGAATGTAGACTGCATCGAATGTATTATGCTGAGGTCTGTTGATGACAAAAATCATTTCACGTCTTCTGTCGAGTAGCAGCGCCCATTAGCAGCAGAAGTTTACAGACTGCTATACGGCAACGACAATACAATGGTCGACGCAAACAGCGCTGGTAGTGGGTGGACAGTTATCATCATTGTGCTGATGCTTTTCGTATAGCTCGTCAGTAGCTCCATTACTTCGTCCGTTCGTTGTCATCCTGGTCTGTACAGGTAAATACGACGACGACGTAGTCGCCGCCGCCACCGCTGCTGTAGATATTTCCCGACCGTCGAATTCGATGATTTCAGGATTAGTGATTAGGCGCAGCATGCTGCCAGGCGCGCCACACAGTGCTCTATTTGGCTTCGTTACTCTGCGCAGGGTGGACGCGCAGATCAAGACCGAACGGACGCCGTATTAAAATGGATGTTTTTACGGCTTCGTGACGTCGATGCATCACTTTGCTGCTGCTGCCGCTGGTGCGTGGTGATGGGTGAGAGCGTTGTTGTGTGCAGAGAACAGTGCTGTATAGGATGAGTGCTATTGTAAGTGACGATGACAACGCGTGATCGCTATAGCTGCGACTGACTCTCTCCGTGTGCGGGGTGATCTATTGGACCACTGACTGACTTGTCATGCGCACAAGTTCATTACGCCGATACTACACGCTCTACGTGTCAGTACCATTTAGACACGACATCATTTGACGTCTCCATAGTTACTCCGTTTTGCATTCGGCTTGTCATTAATCCGACATTTCGATCCTACAACTCGTGTCTTAAACCGCTCGATATTCATACGGTGATAGCCAGTGCCAGCTTGCCAAAAAATTGGGTACAGTTGGTTCAATTTTTAATGGTCTTAGTTTCAATTATTTTGCATCTAAATTTTTAAAAAAAATTTCGGCGGATATACTTTATTTTCTTCGCCGTTTATTATTTGCGACCGTGGCTTGCTCCAAAATTTGATCTCTCAGACGTTGGCAGCGTCGTGGCTATCCGTGTACTTGCAGGATCGTTGTTTGCTGCACGGCAATCTTGCGGGATCGAACAAATGACTATATAAGGCCCGTAGAGAACGGCGTAACTAAACCGAACCGAACTGAACTGACATGGTTTAGTTTTTGACGATTGACCAATGGGCAATCAATAATGCATTACAGTCTGCACCGTCTAACGGCGTTGGTTGCTTATGTGTCCACGCTCACGTACGCGTCATCAACCAATGACCAATGAGCTCGCCTTCTTTGCCCGTCAGTCAGTTTGTCAGTTTGTGCGAGTTCAGTTCAGTTCAGTTACGTTGCTGTGTACGCGGCTCAACAATGTGCGACTGTCGACACTTGCAACGCCCGGCGATCCAGCCGGACAACGGTTCCGACGCTCGACGATGTCTCGGCTATCGCTAAACGAATGGTTTAATTATGCCGCAACACCGTACGCAGCCGGCGTGAGTGCGTGAGATTAGCCAACAAACCAGTGGTCAGACCTTTCTTTCCTCTTTTCTCCCTCTTTCTCTCTTTTAATCACCTTTTAGTTTACGCACCATCTGTCTATTCGCCCGTTCGTTTCGTCGCCAGCCAGTTCCGTTATTTCCTGGCTAGTGTGGCCGACCGGGAAAGCGCGCAACATCTTATTGAACCCTGACAGCGGAGGCAGATTATATGTAGCTGCTGCTAACAAGCGTTCTACTTTATTTGATTCGCTGTGAACCCTGCCGTCCGTCCGTCCGCCAGCAGATCAAATGCGACAGCGATATTATGACGGGGCAATAATAAGCGACGGACAGCAGGCATTCACATATGCACTGCGCGGATATAGCATTGAACTCAGAACGACGAGACTATAAGATCAGCAGCAGTACTGCAGCTCTTTCCCTGCTCAGTGCGCCATGAATTGATCGATCGCCGTTCAGTATTAAAAACTGCGATATTAACTCTGTAAGGCTAGACACGTCAGTGGCCATATTACCGACAGGCACTGCCATTCTATAGCAGTATTTATCACGATAAAGATAAATATGTAGCAGACGGTTGTAAAATATCTATCTGTTGATGAAACTGGACGCATTAAAGCTATGATGCTGCTGGCCGGCTGCATATACGGCAGTAGGCTTTATTGGCAGAAATCAAATCGCCTCTTACAGTTATTTTCGTTTTCCGGTCCTAGACACAAAATTCAAGCGACCTGGAAGCTGAGAATATAACGAAAGCACGCGTGCGGCGAGCGTGACGCAAAACAATAGATGAAGCGATATGAGTGTGCGTCGTTTCTTTCGTGGAAGATGGACCCAACGTCCAATCGATCGCGTAATCAACTTTGCCGGCGACTAGCCACGACCAAGCCGTACAAACGACCGGTTATTAATTGCAGAGTCGCGCTACGCAGATCGCTCATTTCCGAATGTCCCGCTGCCCGTTCTGGCCACGGGTCGTGATAAGAGCTAGTTGAAGCGGCGAATAAGAACTATTTTAATGCCGGCTTACAGCGGCAGGAGCTCCACCGTACTACTAATGAATATTTCCCATCAGAATCGTGCCCCTTCGTCATATAAATAGTACCCGTTATAGTTGCTTTAAGCCAAGCTCAATCATAGGCTATACGTCTTTTTCCCACGACGATTGGCATTCTGGCTCACACCATGTCTGTAATATATCCGCCATATTTTTATGCAATAAAGTGTACGAATTACCGAATGTGCATAAAAATACATAAACTATCCAATAGTGCCTCTGTTATCTGTCTTCGGGGGTTCAGGCTTTAAGTTTGTGACTTTGTATACGACTATGTATGCATATACCTACGTACGTACGTACCAGCACAAAGGTTAATGTCTTGAAATAAACGTAGAGAGGAACGTATAAACTATGCGTAGAAGTTCATAAACGTCTCGACGCTGAGGTACAAAAGATCGTCGTCCATTTCTTGCGCCAGTCCATGATTACGTTTATTGACGTTGAAGACGGCAGTGTATAGCTATACAGAGCGCTGGCGGCTTGCAACAGAGGTTATATATTAGCCTTGACGTCGCGCGATGACGATGTTTAAGCATCAGCGAGGGGCCTACCGACCGACATCCGATGAAGACGACCGACCGTAAGCATTACAGCTTAGATTCAGCCGCGTCTTCGTCGCCGGCGTGCTGTCGGTGACTGACTATACGGTCGGTGGGTGGGCCGTGTGTCCGGCACGGCATCGTCGGTTAATTGAGTTTAAGACAGCAGCGAGCGACTGACCGACCAACCGGCTTTCACTGCAAGAGCTCGTAGGTCGCTAAACTGACGCCGCCGATGCTGCTGCTGCTGCTGCTGCTGCCATTGCTGTTGTTGACGCGCACTTCACGGCGGTCCTCAGAACAGAATGCATCGCCCTGCTAGCCTGATGATCTCCTGCGCTGCCCTCGAGATGTGCAGAAGACGTGCAGTGACGTCAGAAAATGTCAATTCGAGCTTATTCAAGTAGCCAAGTCAAGTAGCCAGTGTTTCGTAGTATACTGCTGCTGCTGATGCTGCTAGGTCGCTTGGACGACGATTTATCGGCCAAGTCGGTACACTGCATGAGTGTCAAGATTGTGTCTGAGTTACTATAACGTCAACTGTGGCGTCACGTGCAGCGCCGGTGCCCCGTTATAGGATCGCCCCTCCAAAAAGTCTTCCAAGGCTGACAATTTACTAGCAAAAATCTGCCCCGCCCGGCGGCCGATTTTTGCCGGTAAGTTGTCGGCCGGGGGAGACTTCTGGGGAGGGCAATCCTATAATGGGGAGACTTTTTATGGAGGCGGTGATATTATGATAAAGGGGAGACATATCAATTCCGTGATTATCTCTCGCTGGAGGGATTTCTCATGGAGAGACATTTTTTGCGACACAGGCGCCTGTGATGTAGCTATAGCTGCGAGACCTTGAACACTGCCACGCTGTGACGCGGTGCTTGGTGCTTGCTTTGCTTCAGAGACGCCAGTCACGTCGTGATAGCATCGTCGACGTCCATTCGCCATAAGCTTCATCTTTTCTCTCTCCGCCTCCTACTCCTCATCTCTATCCGCGACGCTTTTTGTCAGTTTATTTCCTCGTTACAGTTTATTTCGTTCACGCACAATACCGCGACAGCATAGTTACATTGTATTGATGTAGTAGTAATATGTCTTTCGCGTGGTCTGTGATCACTAAGCGTTTCGTGATGAACAGGCTTAGAACGTCAAAGATTGGCGGTGCATGGCGTCAAGCTTTCTGTCTCGCTGACTGTAGTTTGTATTTGTTTAACATCGTGTTTATATGCCAACTCTGTTATATGCTCAGACACGCTGACCAAACCATTAAAATAGACAGCATGAAATAAGCTTATGGACAAAATGTTGCTGGTAAAGTTGCATACGGTACTGCTAAAACATTAGTACACTGGAGGCATAGGTCCGTAAGCCGGGACCGAAGTCGTATATGTACTACGACCACTGTGCTAACTGTCTGTCTGTTTTGTCGCTGAATGACGTCAGTGTGGATATTAGATGCACGGCGTGGCTTCAGCTTATACGAGTTCGTGTGTGCGTGCTTCCAAGAACGGCTCAGCTCGCGGTTGTGTTGAAACCTGTCGCTCGCAATTACTACCGTCGCTACAGATGCAGAGCTTCGCCGCCAGCAGAAATCATCGAGCGGCTGATGACGTCACACGACGAGACAGACTGACTGAGCCGTCGCTAAGCGACATCTCGCGGTGAGCATCATGATTGCAGCAGCTGCAGCAGCAGCGTCGGGATGAGATTGTCACGGCAACACTCACAAGATGTCGCTCGCTGCAGTGTGTGCTATCTGAAGCCGGTCATTAGCATCCTACGGCAGTCACGCCACGCGACGACGTGACGTCAGTGACCGACTCATGTCTTACGCTGCTGTTGGAATACAGACACACGTGCCTCTTAGCAGTCATCGGACACCGGATATCGATGCATTCACATCAACGTGATGCTATGACATCAATTAATGCCAGCCGCAGTGTGGTTTTTTTCGTTAAACTTGCAGCACACGTAGCTTGAACTGCTACCGTTTTCACAATTTTCGGCTGCAGTCATAAAGCAAATGACGATGTCGTCTGGACCATCTAAGTGTGGTGTAAGTACGATACCACACTGTCTGGAGTGGTAAAAACTTGCACTGCAAGCTTGCTTAACCACTCCAGCAGTGCGGTATCCTACTAGGACAGAATAAGCCTTATGCAGAGTGTTATTGAGAACAAACGGTAGTATATCACCGGGTAGACTAAGCTGCGCTATGCTGGCGAAATTGTGCTCGGTAATTAGCCGCTATCTGTGAGAGACACCACCGCGTGCAAATCGGCACAAAACTGCAGATAGGCCTACGTGACGCCGCCATTTATTAACCGACTATAGGCTACATATAGCAAGAATACCTCGTCGTGCCGGCAACGCATAGCTACTGCAAACCGCTACATTTTTGCTTTCCACTGTTTCCAGCAGATGTCGCTCTGCTGCTGCCAGCCACTCAGGCGAGCTACTAGCCATGCAACTGCCTTATGGCGTCCATAATACCGAGCGCCGGTGTGTCAGTTTAATTCAATTACTCACTTATACCTGACGTAGTTGGCCGGGAAACGAGCGCGTGCCGCCCGACTGCTGGTGAGCGGTAATGCAATATGGATGTCTGTCTTTCGCTGACCGTCAGTCAGTCGCGGAGTCGCATCTTATTGCAAGGCTAGTCTGTAGGTATTCTGCTGCTCTGCTGCTGCGGATGTTGATGCAAAGATCCTGTCGTTGCAATTGCAATCGCGCTCGTAATCGACCATCGCTGCCTTAGCTAAATATAACCCATGCAATTCGATTTCTTTGTCGTCGCAAAGAAAAAGAGAACAGACCAAAAAGGCCCACATGCACTGATGCTTCTTTACAAAAGCAAGAAAAGGTCTTATCGAAGTAAAGCTCTTGAAGAGTGTAAATAATTTCGTGTTTGTGCAACTTGCGTAGTTTTGAACTGCTAAAGCATTTTTGTTAAATTTTACGTTGACTGTACTGTCGTTGCTTGAAATGCGTATAGAGGTAAAGTAAAAGCAAGCAAAAATATCACTGGCGGTCGGTCAGCGTACGGCGGGAAATTACGCCGGTCGCTTGATGCAATATTAGTAAATAAGCGGGTGGTTCGGGGAACAAATAATTCGCCGTTGTTAATGGAGACCGAAGCTGCGACACGATGACTTCGTGTGGAGGACTGGCGTGCAGTCACGCGCTCGCACTCAGTACATCACTTCAGATTCATGCCGAGTACCTGCCTTTGCTGCTGCTGCTGCTGCTGCTGATGCTCATATTCAGTGTAGCTCTGATGAGAGAAATTTTCGCTCTTAGTCGGGCGTCGTCGATGACCAAGGCTCTGCTTCGTGCAGCGCCGTTAAGTTTTGTTAAAAGCGACTGAAATAAACTAAACGGAGATGAAATGAGCTGCAATGAAAGCCGCGCGCTGTGGCTTTCGTTTTATTTCATTTCAATTCTGTTGCTTTGTACGTTTCTTTCAAGACTATTGCAGCAGCACCAATCACTCTAACAGTCCGACCTCAGCAAGCAAGCGATGATGAAGATAAACGGAAGCAAAAGAAAATTTGTCTTAAAGCAAACGGCAATTGGACGAGACGACACCGTAGAGACAGATAGATACAGCAGCAGCACGAAAAACAATTACGAGTCTACAACGACGATGACGACGACGAGTTAGTGGGTTGGGTTTATCGACTGTCACTGTCAGCGCGCGTCCCCCGGGGGCACAAATTCGTCTCGGCGCGTTTGAATGGCGACGACGCGGCGACTGTTGACATTGGGCGGCGACTTGTGGAGAGAGGCCACGCGGAGTGAGCTTGAGTCCCAGACGTGAGTCCACCACGATGTCGCGTCTCATCGTTGTCTACGACCCACCAGTGCCGCTCACCAACCACTGACTCTGTGACTCTGTCTCATTGCCGATGCGTTCCAGTCGTCGAAGCCAAACAAACGACGCAGCTCCAGCACCAGCACCAGCACCAGCACCAGCAGCAATCAATTGCTTTGTAATGCGATCTTGACTTCATCACTGCCGGTGCCACGTTGAAATGTCTCCCCCATGAAAAATCCGCCCGGGGATAGATAATCACGGAATTGATACATATCTCCTTTATAAAAATATCGCCGGCCCCATTAAAAAGTTTCCCCGTTATAGGCTCGCCCCAGAAAAGTCTTCCCGAGACGTCAATCTACCGGTAAAAATCCGTCCCGCCCGGGCAACCGCCGGGCGGAGCGGATTTTTGCCGGCAAATTCTCGGCCGGGAGAGTGGGGGCGATCCTATAATGGGGCACCGGCCAGTCGCCGTCTGTTGCTGCTGCTGCTGCACTACTTACGATATATTAGCAGCCGGACGGATGCACGCGACAACGTACGTAAACCACCATCGTGCGGGTTTTACCGCAGCCGCCGAACGACTGAACGACGCTAATAACTCTGCAGATTATGTTCATGTTCAATTGCGTTTTTGCACGCCGCCGTCCGATATTCATGCGGCTTGAAGCAGTGTGGCCGGCCTTATACCCATTAATCACTGAGGAATTCACTGTTATATACATACTTCCGTATGTTTGCAGCATATAACTTGCCGTTTAAACGCAACCACGTTTTGACTTTTGCTTAATACAGTATAAAACTGCTCGGACAGTATGCTTAAGAAAGCCATGCGTTAAGGAATCAGCAGGAAAGCGTTGCGGTTTGACAGATTAAAGTTGATAATAATTCATCTGTCTGCATAGAAAAACAATGACATTCTGACGGGACTATATGTGCAAATGTTCCAGATAGAGTCAACAGACGCTGCCGGATTGTCAGTCGAAGTTAGATGAACAATTAGGACAGCGATAGCGATTAGACGTAGCACGAACATGCTGCTGCTGCTGCAGCAGATATAGGCTTATAGTAGCAATCATTCAATGCTGCCCGATGTTCAGTCAAACACTTTGTCACTGTCCACTATACGGTACGCGAGCTACAATATGTCTTGGAATGACGTGGCCGGGATACGGCGGCGGCACTACATGATAGACAATGCTCACAGGAGACAAGCAAGGCAAGGCGCTGCTGCTTCTTCGTTCCCTCGACGTTTACCGAATCGGACGCAATTTGTCAGCGCCGGCCAAACACAGAGAGACAGAAAACTCCACCCGCCGGTGGCGCGGCTTCCGCAAACAAGTGCTGCCCCGAACTATCTCTACCCACTTTCAGTCTTCTGACCTCACTGCCCCTGCCTGCAGCTTGTCGCCGTCGAGTCACAGCTGCTGCTGGGCGAATCTGCGACAAACGCGGAAATGGAAAAGCCCGCGACTGACCGACCGAATGCACAGTTAATGATGATTGCCCAGATAGCGAGCACCACCAACCGGTTGCGTCAGACCCGGCCGGAAACAGTTTGGTGCGGGACTGCGGTCGGTCGTCTTGGAAGCAGATAACGGCCTGCGACTACTGTGTAGCTATGTCGCCGGCGGCAGCAGCAATCAGACGATAGTGACGCGGCTGGTCACCGCAGTCAGTGCCTGCGACGTTCAACGACGGTCCAACGTCGTTAAAACGGCGCGATCCTATCTCCTTGCATCCTGGTGGTCAGTGGTCATTTGGCTTGACCGTGGTCAGCTTGACCGTCGTTCACTGATCACGGCCGGTGTCCCATTATAAGATCGTTCTCCAGAAAAGTCTCCCCCGGCCGACAATTTACCGACAAAAATCCGCCCGCCCGGCGGCCGCCCGGGCGGGACGGATTTCTACCGGTAAAATGTCGGCCGGGAAAGACTTTTCTAAGGGGGGAGGGCGATCCTATAATGGAGAGACTTTTTATGGGGCCGGCGATCTTTTAATAAAAAAGGAGACCTATCAATTCCGTGATTATCTCTCCCCGGACCGATTTTTCATGCAGGAGACGTCTTAATGTGACACAGGCGCACACACACAGTAATGTCGGTCGCACGGATTGCAGATTGTTCTCAAGGCCTGCCTGCGAACGTTATAAATCTCAGTCCGGTGGCGGCCAATTCTGTCTAAGTGCTGTTCTGATCGAGCCATGTCTGTCCGGGAATTCGCGGCTGAATCATCTTCATCCAAGCACTGACAGTAGTCTAAGTGTAATAGGACACAGGGGAACGCAGTTCCATCATCTCGATCCGCATTTCGAAAACGGCGTTACCCCGCAACGCACGTGAACTAAAGACGCACTGGAATGCTCGATGTAGGTGAACGACGTACTTGCATTTTGTGCCACAGCGTCTAAATGCCTAACATCAGAACACATTTGCTAGTGCTCGGAGCTCGTATTAAAATTTAGGTTTTTACAAGACCGGATCAGATTTTGTGATTCCTTCGTCTTGATTTTACATGTTTAGCATTGGACGTCTGAACAGACGTTGTGGCCTTAAATATGTCTTGCATTTTTATGTCCGTCATTTTCAGCGCCCCTCGACATGTCGAGACGGTTGCGACAAAGTCCGTAACCAGTCCACGACAAACCTGTTTGTGTCGCTCTAACGCGTTTTCTTTGCGTTAGCTAGGCTTTTCTTGTTTGGCCTTAATAAGCATGTGTTATTTACGTCTGTATAATGCTCACTTGTTTAAACAAATGTCACTTGTATAAGCTTTATTTGCTTTTTTGGTACCAATATTGTTTTTGCTGTGTCCATGCAGACAACAAGCAACGTTCGATAGTTTCTTCATAGATTTAACAGTTCGTGTCGGGATAGGCAACAACTTACGACAGTCGTCGTAGTCGACGTCGACTGCGCGGGTACCGTTTGTCACAGAGCTAGTCTATTTTACTGGCGCTGCAAAGTTGCGTGAGAAGTTGTGTTCTCCACAACAGCGATATATTGCACATAACTGACGTACTTGAAAAAGTTTCCGCCACAACAACAGGTTTTAGTAATATTTTTATGGCAACAACGCTGCTGACGACTGATGAGTTTTTCAGAAATATTTACAAACATCAATGACCTGGAACGCCCTTGAAATTCAAAAGCGTTTTTGTGATTTTTTTCGCGTTTTTAGGCTGCGACGCCTATTTGAACAGGAAATTGCACCGAAATCACTGCCGATACCCGAAGTCAGATTTGGGTGGCCCTTCAAAACGCATAATTATTTCATTGCATGTTGTACACTGATTCCCCAGGTGGCAGTACCGATGCTGTCGCGCGTTACCTGAGCTTTGCTCAAATTACTTATCTCCTCGTGTTGTACAATATTTAGGCAGTGCACATGTCACTGAATTTCGTTGAAAAGAAACAGTAGCCTATAGTAAAGTAGTGAAGATATGATGATGAGTCTATAGGCTCTGTTGATTTTGCCGTATTTTTGAAGTGTTTTTAACTGCTCGTTTATTTTGCATGTGTTTTGTATTATTTAGGCTTATGGGCGGCTGTCAGTGTTGTTTCAATCTTGTCGTTCCAGTTCATTACTTGTGACCTTCAAAATGTCATGCTGTGTGTCTATGAACGAAATAAAATGATGATGATGATGATGATGATGATGACGTGGTTATTGTGTATCTGACAGCTGCTGCGCCTGGGGCGTCGGCGAGCGATATCGGAACGACTGCAGCACTGGTTCAGGATTACTGCCAGTGGGAAGCGTTCAACGCCAGCTGTCCGCACGGCCACGTCATCGTCATGCAGTCGGCAAAGGTAGTTTGATAATAATGTCATTAACAATGAAAGTTACGTCGTTCTGCATAAACTAGGCTAGCAACGTAGATCTACGCATGACTAGGCGGCCTACAGCTTAAGACCGAGATCTCACGAGCGTTCGTTGAGTGTCGGAACTTATAATAAAAGTTTTCCAAATACAATAACGTTATTTAAAGACATTTATTAGTCATTTTATTAAATCGAACATTTTATTTAAATGTTTCTTTAAATGTTGTGTGACCGTGTATTTTATTTTATTCCTCACCAGCCTGCAGCCTACACACTATATTGGCGCAAATGTGTTTAAATAGTATTTTACCATTTGCCAGTCACTAATTACAGTGCTGTCTTGTGCATTGTATTTATTTGTTGCTATACATGTACTTATAATATGTAACTTTTGTAGCGGTGTGTTTACCGTTGCATTAAAAGAATATTGTATGTTGTGTAAAGTTTGGTCGGATGCGACTCGGTCGCTGCGTTGACACGGACATCTACATCGGCTGCGCTGCAGACGTACTGGCACTGTTCGATGCCCGGTGTTCTGGACGACCTTCGTGTGTGGTCCAACTACCTGATGCCACCCTGCATCAGCAGCAGGCCTGCCCCAAGGACGTCGTCGCCTACCTAGAAGCCAGCTACGTCTGCGTTGACGGTAATGACGAGCAACTACTGTGATATGATATGATATATGAATCACACCTGCTAGTGCTTTTTGTGCCATCTGCTGATTTCCACCATAAACTTCAGTGTATCTGTCGAGTGCGCCGATAGAATAATAATAATAATAAATAAATAAATAATAGTAATAATACCGTAGTAGTAGTAATAAAAAGTAGTAATATTTTCTGTAGCAAGTACTGGATTTTATCTTTAACTCTAACTCTAGGCAGTAGTGTAGTGAACAAACAAGACCAATGATGAACTCAATTAAAAGTAACGGAATCACCAGGCGCCAACAAAAACCGTTAACATACGTTTACTTACGACATTTGCCGAAGTGCAAAGTGCGAAGAGTTCGTGGCAATAAGATGAGACGTGAGACGCGACGTTAGCTCAGTGCAGTTTAGCAGATTTAATTTGTTCTCGCTATCGGCTAACGGAGCCGACCGATCGCCAATTAGCCAGCTGTCACTGGCATTCAACCGAACGACAGATTCAACATGCAGCGATGTTTTCACTGCAGGTAAACGCTGCGTGATATATTTTTAGCCGACCGTAAGTAACAGTCGAGCTATGGCATTGTTGTCGTCGTCTTACTGTCTGTCCATCTCTCTGTTACGGAATTTACGGCTAAACGGTAAGTCGTAAGGGCTCAACGATGGTAGCATCGGATAGAACGTTGGCGACTTCCTGTAGGCTGTCAATAGTAACCATGTTTGCAGCGGTTTGGCCGCAATTTTTTGTAGAAAATTTCAAACTATAAGTGGCCGTATCTTGGAAACGATGAGAAATAGGTTCTAGGTTGCTATTGATTATTGATAAAAAAATTGCGTACGCCCTTTTAGATGAAATAAATAATCATCGACCTTGGATGACCTTTAAAGTCACTGACAACCAGTACGGTCGGCTATCGTAGCGACAGCGGGGTTATTTGTTGATTGCTTGCGTTCCGCCTTCACAAAAGATGTTTCATTAGCACGACGAAACTTTCAATAATACATTTTACTACTGCACTGCAGAGTGTGAGAGTAATAACAATAATAATAATAATAGACGGGTATTAAATAATGCGCACTGTGCGATTATCAACACGTAGCGGTACACTTAATTCTTAATTTGTCGTTCTCAATAATTATGCTCACGATTTGAATTGCAGTATACTGTATAATTTATTATTCTGTGTGCGAAATAAACATTACAAATAAGATATGAGAGTACAAGCAGTGTAACAACATTGCAATTTAATAGCTTTGACATGAAGACATTCTTGTTCTCGCAGTACTATAGTGTGTCCAACGCATTTGAGGGTTTTAAACGTCTGTTACGAGAACGTACTATATAATTTTTTTTGACAATCGATATTTGACAAGTACTGAGCAGTGCACTGCAGTCTGTCATTTGTTCGAGAGCTTAGTCACTGGCGTCAGAATTCTTGGCCTGACAGCCCGTTGGACCATGGAGTCCTAGCATTCTATTTCTACGTATGCTATTATATAGAAATCCTTGCTTGGACGTGAGAGAGAGAAAGAACTGACTGTGTAGTGAATTACAGCGAAAATTATAGCCGGCTCAGGTATTTACTATACTGCAGAACCTTAACAGCCGTGGCAGCTGATGTCGACTTTATTTGTACGTCGAGTCGACGAAGAATAATGCTATTGATCGCAATGTCGTCGGTTCTTCGTTTCAGCGCCTTGAATCATGCCTATTACTAGCCAGCTCCGGGGCGCCGGGCGACTGCGCAGTAATCACTGGATTTCAACTGCAGCATCATCATCTGCTCGACGTGTAACTGACAGCAGTCGCTTCGCATGGCAAGGTGCGACCATGTGACATTATCTGCCGCAGCGCAGCTTACTGTGTCATTAGCAAGATGATAATCCGGATTTCAATCTACGTCAAACTATCTTGTGCATGCAGCACCTATTTCGGTCGTTGTAGTAACGAAGTGCATCAACGTTGTAATATTTGCCCACTGCCTTCTTGCCTAGCGAGCGACTTCACGCCCCTACATAGTAAGATTAACTTATGCTCTGTGATCTGTAGAAAGATCAAATGTTCACATTCAGCTTATATTCTTTGTGAAAAATATCCTGCGGGTAAATCGCGTTTCGAAAGACGCCGCGTCGCAGCATGGTAACGGGTTTTCTGCGTGTCAAGGCGTGTGATTCGTCGAAACAGGAAACGCAGAGCGGAAATGGAAGAAGCAACGCGATGTGTGACACTAATAAGCTGACTTCACAGAAAGCGGTCGACAAATTCTGCATCTTTTTGCTTTGAAGCAGCGCCATCGCTGACACTATGAGTTTATGAACTGCAATACTGCATTAGCATCATCATCATCATCATCTAAGTCTGACTGGTGGTCTGCAGACACACTGGTGCGACAAGTTTCCTTGATGTCCTTTTATTTAAACTTATTCAAACACTGGTCGAACGTCGAACATTTTTTGCAGGTAAACGACTGCGAATCACTATTGTCTTACACGGCATCTCCACCATTAGGCGTTTTCTTTGTTTTGAATTTTTCTGCTAATGATCTTCAATCTTCAGGTTTATAAGTTTGTCAATACTGCTTCATGTACTTCATCGACGGTATTTTAAGCTTGCCGCGACACCTTTTACCGTCCAATCTCCATCGCGGTCTCTTCTGCCCTTGAACCAGCACAGTACAACTTAACTATTCCACGTGCCACGACTTCGCCTTCAGTTCTCTTGGATCTGGCTTTTTGCAGATTCAGAACGCTAACAGTCGATTCATATTCAGCAGAGAAACGAGTAAGATTTCTTGATACAGTGATCAATGATCGCTCCTGTTTTACAGCGCTTATTAATGTAGCTCGGTTGCTCATATCCAAGAAAAGAGCTCACGTGCAGGTTTGGACTTGCGTCTTTGATCAGACGCTTGCGAACTTTGCAGGGGCGGAATTGTTAGTTCTCGACGCAATGCAGAGAATACTACCGCCTTCAGTGAGCGCATCGGGCTTGATCGATATTTGTCCTGTTGATCCTCTGCTTTATAGGATGTTTACACGATCCAGCAAACGTCCAGCAAACTTCCAGCAAATGTAAGCCTATTCAAAATACACGTGAATTGCTGGATCGTGTAAATACCCCATTAGCTATTTATATTGATTGATTAGCTTCTCTGTGTTAAATATACAAGAACAGAATGATTGATTTCGATGAAATGGTTACCATTTACGGACACCGATCTGATGCCATTCAGCTGTTATGAACGAAGCTACAGTATACTTCGGTGTTACACTCACTCTGATATTATTAATTTTTATTCAATTATATTTATCACCGTTGTTATTATTCTGCCCCGCAAGCAGGCTGTAGGTAGACGTAGGCCTACAGACGAGCAAGCAAGCAGAATGCGTGCGGTGTGTAAGCTTATAGCGCGACCTCCTTGTGTAGGAAGGACGAACAGCATATTAAACGTGCGTGTAGTGTTTCAATAAAGTCGGTGAAATGAAATTGCGATGACGGCGGAGCGACGGAGAATACATCCGCAATAATCGTCATCGTCGGTGCTTTGCGTCAGTCGCAATCTCGTTCACGTTGCAGGGCGCCAAACAACGGCTACGGGTTGAGTGACGTCTGCACTCCGTGTCGTTGCGGTGTCACATTATATAGTCTTCTCCATGACATAATCTCCCACCGGCCAAGTCGCTGACCTACCGCTCTACCATCCATCCAGCTTACTGACTGGCCGCCCTGATGCTGACCGTTTGAATAAAACATGTCCACCATCAGACGCCGTCGTTTTTGCAGTCCGTCCACCGGCCGATTACGTAAAACGATCGAGCTCTGTGGTCAGCAGTGCCGTCGGTTTGATTCCATTCTGCTAGCGAAAGCTAGACCAGGGACTGGAGTCGTTATACTTCTTACAACAAATATACACCTTCAACACCGGTCAGCAAGTACTCGATCTTGAAGATTGGCCACGGTAACTGCAGTCAACTGCTGCGTCAACAGTAGCAGCAGCTTCGCCGGACAGTTCGTCATCGGGGACAATTCACTAGTCCGAAAACGCACTAGTCCGAACAGCACGAGTGCTAAAAATAGGATTTGAGTTAAGATTAGTGATAGAGTAAGAAATATGAACAAAAATTTTTTCTGCTTCGACAACCCTTGTTATAGCGGCCCTTGACTTTGGCGGACCGAATTATAGCCATTGCCAATTTCGGACTAGTGCAGTTTAGTGACCTACCCAGTTCATCAACTCTACGCAAGTTACGCAATCATGACGCTGGTTAATTTTATTATTACAGTTTATCAAATACATGTATACACAAATTTGTACACTTGCAAAATAGTCCTAAACGCACCAAAGACACTCAAGAAGCAGATAATCATGTTCTTGTTCTTATCTCAAAGATTATTTATAGAATTGCCTAAGATTGCACGTGGTGGCTTTAATAAATTTTATTGCCGTAATAATATTCACGACTTTTTGGATCGGTTGACAGCAGTGAAAATTAACAACGTTGGAATCGAGTCTTATACGAAGTAATGAAGTTGCACAAACTCGTGTTAGGTGCATTCGCTAACTTTACATATCGTTTATATTTGTCTTGCTGCAAACTTCTTCAAGTGCAGTTGGCGGTCAAAAATGACGAAAATAATTTATTTTAACGTTCTTTTATCGCGCGAAACTCGGCATATATAGGCCTAAAACTAAAATTGTGTCGTTGTGACATTATGACAATCTTTTATTCACCAACATTGGTAGCACAACAAAAAAGAAAGAAAAATAGATGAAAAATTAGGAACTAAATAAATAATAGTAATTAATAACGATTAGATAAAATACATAAATAATAATAATTAATAATAATTAGTAGAAGGAATTGTGTGACAGCGAGTCGACTTGAGCCGGTCGAGTGCGCGGCGTTCACTCAGCCGAAGCTGATTACGGCGGACGTTGACGTTACAGACGCTGCAATCGGTTCACGAGCAGGGAATGCTGACGACGTCAGCGGCTACCTGGCCAGTTACTACGCACAGACGCTTGGACACGGTCGACCCGACTGTCCGTGGACAATCGCCGTCCGTCCAGGTTTGTCTACACACCACACACCGCATTTAGCCGACCACCGACCGATCGGGTTTTATCCGTCATAGAGACTAGGTCCTGGAACTTGCAGCCAGGCGACATCACAACTGCAACATCTCTGCTAATTGTGACGTCAAACTGATAATTTTTCGTTGATCTTATGACCGTGTAACGTAACGGCAGCGCCTCTGTATTTAGGATGCTAGAAATTGTATTATTATTATTATTATTATTTAGAAAAAAACACGGATGTTGTGAAACAATGTCACCCTGATTTCAAACTGCCAAGTGGACTGTGGTTGAATCTTTGACAATTATGTCACTAATGCCAGACAGAGCTTAAAGGTTAGGCCTATTGTTAATATTATTATTTATTTATTTACCTTCTTATTTTTTTCTTTTGAGTTGCATGAATGTGTTGTTCTATCTAATATTCGAATGAATAACGATGTATACTGTATATTATGTTAGGTCAGCGTATTCAGCTAACGCTGATCGACTTCACATCAGACGCTCGGTACCGTGTCGACAGTGGCGCCGCGGGCGGCGGAGGTCATGAGTCGCCGGGCGCTCCCCCCGCATCGGCCGCGTCAGCCGTGGATGCCGCGGTGCAACCCGACTTTTGCTACCGCTACGCACAGGTATGTTACAGCACTGCTGGAGTGGGTAAGCGTGTACGCAGTACAGGCTTATACCACTTCAGACAGTGCTGTGTTGTACTTAAACCACGCTCAGATCGCACAAACAACACGGTCGTCGTTTCCTTTATGACGCACGACTGCAGCTGAAAGTTACGAAAACGGTACCAGTGCCAGCTGAGTGTGGTTTAACGTATCGCCCCTAATACCCTGTTTACACGATCGAGCAAACATCGAGCTAGCTCGACGAGCTATGGTAATTAGCATGCTAATTAGGAGGGCGGGCGGGTTGTAATTGGAAGGCCTAACACGTGATCACGTGGAAGGCATAACACGTGATCAGCTGTGGGCTAAGCCTAGGCTTACATTTGAGCCGGGGGCGGGGTTCCATCAGGCCTGCTCGATGTCTGCTCGACGTTTGCTCGATATCTGCTCGATATTTGCTATCAGTTTAATTCAGTTCAGTTAAGTCGCTTTGTACGTTACAATACTGACGCTACAATACTTCTGTTTCATGTTTCGGTTTTGATTGCTTTATATATAATATATGTCTTGGCTACACCAAAATTTGTCTTTAAATTTTTTTAAAAACTGTCAACTGATAAACTATACAGGTGGGTAAATCGAGTACCCGCCTGTTTAACGTTAAAGCGGGACGCGCTTACCTGTGTCGGGTGCCAGGTAACAATGTGTGATCCCATATGGCAGGTGACGCTCCGAAGCTCTGCGATGCGTTTTCCATAAAAAGCTATAGGCTACGCACTCTTTAATTTTTTCAACTTTTAAGCAGGAAAACAATTACATAAATCTGCTATTTTTTCAGTAAACGAATATGTTTGTAAGTCATAATTGATGTGTTCTATACAGGTGTCGGAGGGTGCGTCGAGAACCAGTCGCCGGTACACGGTCTGTGCTGAGGACTCGCGTCAGCAGGTCGTCTACACCTCGTCCTCGAACCGCATCAACGTTGAGATCACCGATACAGTCCTTGCAGACGCCGCGACAAACTTTCTCATCAAGTACACCGGTAAGCGCCCCCGGTTGCTGGCTGGCACGGCTGCTGCGGTAGAATAGAATGCAAGAAGCTCAGCTGTCGCTAGGGTGGGCCAACAGTAGCTCCTATAACCGAAGGCCAGCGTAGGATTTCCGGTCGCGGAAAGAAAGCGATTTCCCAGAGTGAGTACAGTTTCATATACGCTATGGTGACGTTGCTATATCGAACGCTACAATCAACGCTAGGATACGATACGGTAATTCGGTGCACATGCGTGACGGCTGCACTAGGCATTAACTTTGCATTCAAAATTGCGGCCAAACCGCTGCAGATAAAGACATGATTACTATTGACAGCCTCTAGTCTAGGAAGTATAGTCGTCGCCGTATCCAACGGTACCAAGGTCGACTCCCTACGACGTACGGTTTAGCCACAATACATGCGTTACAGACGACGACAGACAGACAGATGACACATCGTGCCAAAGACTTGACCTAACGGTCGGCCAAAAACGACTAGAAACGGTCGCCGTCGATTCCGTTTGTGGCTTATCACATACTGTGACTCAACAAATTTACAGAGAAATTGTATTTCATCGCAAAAGCTGAAAGTTAAAGGTTGTGTATAACTTTTTATCGGAAACCCATCACAAAGCTATATGGAGCGTCACCTGCCATTTGTGAACATTTCCGCATATCTCTACTAGTTAAGGCTTACTCTAAGCGCTGTTATGATCCTAATGTGGATTGACGACTGTGTTTTTTATGAATTCTTCTGTACTTGTATTTTGGTGAATGAATGATAATGACAATGATGTTTATAACAATGATGATTGATAACCGTGACCCTACTGTACAGCATTAATGCAAATAAGCGTGAAAATTATTCTGTTTATTATTATCACTATTGGTAGTAATATCAGTAGTAGTAGTAATAGCAGTACTAATAGCATGCAGAATTATCTTTCTTGGCTGCGTTGTTAATCCTGATTTTGGTACAAGAATTACAGCGGCATTTCCCGCGCTGACCATGCAGCAATACTGTCTAAGCGCTGTCACTAACCGGATTAAACGGAGGAGCTGGCGCCAGGCTGCGAGAGAGGGAAGCATAAATCGACGTACATACCGCGAGTAGCAGACGAGATGTGCCACCGACGCGGTAAATCTGCCAGCGTGTCGTCTGTCGCTTGCACGGATTCTGTGAACACTACCGTCATGCAACTGATGTTGCGAGGTTGTCGCACCGCTTGGGTGAATTCTATCGCTCCTTCTTGAGTGCCGGGGGCGTCATTTAGGGAAAGGACTGGGGGGTCTGCGGATTTCCCGCCCCAAGAATTGCTCATTTTGAAACAGTAGTACTGCTGCAAGAACAAAAGTTACCGTACGTAGACTGAGACCCCAATGATTTACTGAAATGACGCTACTGTTGGGTGCGAACATCTTGAGGGACGGGACAGTTGTGGAGGGGCGCCGATGCCGTCAGTAGGCGGAAAGCAGCATGAATGCTTCTATGCCTTAGTCGTCAGCAAGAAAAAACTGAACCTCGTAGAATTCTGATATTGCGAAAACGATTTTAGCTGTAGCAATTTAAACTGTTAAGTATTCTCGTCAGCTGTTATTCACTTATACCGTTATTAAATTACTGGCCAATAAACTACCCACGGTGGCGTAATACCACCCAAGATGTCATATACCGCTGTTGATGTGTGGTCTGTACGTATGCAGTGGTCGGCTGTGCCAATCTGGAGCCGCCTGCCGACGCCTGGGTGGAACGGACGGGTGACCGGACTACGGTCAGTTGCAATAAGACGACGCAGTCGTGGCATCTCGTCTGTAAGGGCACGACCTGGGTCGGACCACACACACACGACTGTCAACACGGTCTGTATATATACAGTACGTCTGCCATTCATTCATCGCACGTTTTTATCACCTCACCAGTGACACATTCACACATATCCGCAGTAAAATATGCTGGCGATTTGGCTTTGTCGCTAACGGCGTTGGTCGCATCGACAAAGTTAATCAACGCCGTGCCCGGTTAGTACTTGGATGGGTGACGGTTGGCAGACGGGTAAACTATCTCGGCATGTAGCCAGTCACCCAGGTCAACTCAGCCTGGCCCTCCTTCCGTGGTATAGGCAAAACGAATTTGTTCGCGATTACACAAAGTGTAACAAGTGTTCAATCCGTTTACGACGTGAGAGTTATCAGCAATAATAAACTGCCGAGTTGTACAATGCTAGTATCTACTTCTACGATTTCATCTATGATTTGGCGAGTTCGTGAGAATAGCGTAAATCTTGAGAATATGGCTGATGCTCATGCAATCAGAGTGTACGCCTAATCGACTGCAGCGCTGACTCATATCGCAATGTATTTACAGGCACCGTTGATGAGCAATTAATGTGTGTCAGTGATATGATGACATTTTGGTATTTATAGGTTGTTGTCAGTCACAGTTTAAGCCGGTCGCATCATTAGCATCATTAGTCGAGTACCAAGCATCATGTGTGACGTCATATTGTGCGTGGCTTGTTATAGTCTAAATATACTGATACCACTGTAGTACGACGTCAATAATTATCTCGGCAAAATTTTTCTGTTTTATAATTCCAAACTAAAAATAAAGACCAATATGTGTTTACGTGTACTGCGTGTATGATGTCATACTAAATAAGTAAATAAAATAAATAGCCTACTGGTGTTTTATTTATTTATTTAGTTAAGAAAGCCGGAAAAGACATGATACGCCATTGAAATGCCGTGAACATATCGTTTCAATTTGGCTTAGATGTCATTAAGGAGGTGTGATTAATCATAATAGGCCTTTAGGTGGTGGGTATTTTGTAGACACTGTATGTCCAGTACACTGTATGTCCACACTGGATTCGAATTGACCTATTCTATTTTTGCCTGTTTTCCCAAGTTCTCATAAATACTTCGAAAGTATCGTGCGGTAGTACGTCGTAGCCTATAAGTTCTTTGATATGTGCGTTATTTTCAGGATCGCCATTTGGAGACAAAATAACCGATGACCCTCCGTTTCCGACATATGGTTAGTAAGCCTTTTCTTTCTTATAAGCTAGATATTATTTACCAGGTAGTGTAAGCTTATAAGGCGTTCTAGTTTTCGATGTGGTTATGACGGTATGGGCCTATACTAATTTGGCTAGCTGTCCTCATTGGTTCTTGAGTATACATTCAGATGTTCTCATCGTTTATCTATCAAGTTAGTTTCCATACTTTATTGAGATATTTTACGCATAAGCTTATATTAGGCAATTAATATATTATAATTTTATAAACTGATGCCGCGATGCAGTGGTCTTACCGTGGTCTTACTGTGTGGACTTATAATTATTGTTTATGCATTTTTTTTTAACATTTTTTGAACACTGTGTCTCAAAAAACTGTCACTCTTTGTCATTGTCCATATCTTCACCAAATATTAACAAATTTTTATGATTTTTTACTGATGTGGACAATATGCAATAAAGTGGTTATTAAATATATCACCACACCTTAACTTGTGAAATAGAAATATTTAAAAATCACTATAATCAGATTAAATACATCACAAAAACTTAACTTTTAAAACAATTTTCTACTAATTTGCGTACTGAAATTAAATTATATGTAGAAACAAATGATGTTATTGTGAATAGTGGTTTTTAATGCAGTGACAAACAACGGAACAACCGGCATTGTAACATGTCATTCAGCAACAAAACAAGACGGTGATTAAAACTTAACACTAGTTCAAAGAATACGGTTTGCAGAGGATATTGACAGAATTTTCAAAGACAAACTGCAAAAAAAGTGGGCATTTGACTAAAAAGATTTGAGAAACGCAAAGCCCCGACCAAAGACATGAGGCTGCAGACCAAAACGCGTGCATAACTGAAGAGAATAGGAGCACTGTGGATGAACTGCTAGACCCAGTAAACCAGGAAGACTAGAAACAAACTTGTTTTTCAACACACTAGATACGCAAAAAGATGGTTCTAACGCAGTGTAGCAATCGTACAGATTATTCACTGCGATCTTAGTCCGAAGTGTCTTGTTTGTTTACCAGTGTGATTGATGCCTATTGCTAGTTTTTTTACATTTATAATTTACAAGGTAGTGTAGCGACACAGCTAAGATTTAGTGTGATATTGAGTGATCAATTTATTGCCAATTGTCGAGAGAATGCAATAGTGAAACAATTTTGAAAATCGATTAATATTTCATGAAGATATAGAAATAACAAAGTGTGACGTTTTTTGAGACACAGTAGACTATCTGGAAGCTGGATTCTGAAATTAGCTAAATTGCGTGGCAATGAAAAGAAAGATGTGCAATTGTGTTGCTGTTTGTTGTTGTTTGCTTCGTTCTGCGCAACTAAATGTTTAAGTAAATAAATAATACTAATAGGTATTATCTAACTGATAGGCCTAATAGAATACCACTGCTGCCGTGTATTGTAACGAAGCTCGTCTTTTGCGTCTCAGTTTATTAAGACAGAAGCAAATAGAATTGCTTGTGGTTTTTCGTTTCAGGTTTTTTTAGTTTTAGTTACCGTTGCTTTTGTGATCTCAAGCCTTTATTTCTTTCATAGCCGTGTGTTGCTAATTTTTTCCCTGTGTTTTACGTAACGGTACTTTTTATTTCAATTTCTTTTACTTTAGTTCCGCTTGAAACAGTTTTAGGGGAAAGTGCCCTAATATGGGCATGCTCCTAATATGGGCACCTGCTGTAAAAAAATACTAACTACTGAATCAAGCCGTCACCTGGCGACGGCACCTGGCAAAGGAACATATCGAGGCGTCACATTTACGGAAAAATTCGTTGCTAAGGTTCTTAATTTTTTATGTTCACAGTTTTCTGAAATGGCCTAAAATGCTAAAAGTTACAGATAAGATTGAATGCGTTTATTTCGGTTTCTGATGCATTATTATA
>Ga0056128_1000509_pt1 | contig 35390 bp, 25 predicted proteins | sample WorMetLIZISLAND2_FD_71113 | JGI IMG/M metagenome (GOLD analysis project Ga0056128, IMG submission 71113) | Marine gutless worms symbiont microbial communities from Max Planck institute for Marine Microbiology, Germany - Olavius geniculatus... ...
GTTAGGGGGTGTAGCCCGACGAAACTTTGGCACTTGACGCGGCTCTAGGTTGGGGTGTTAACGCAAGTACAACTTTTGGGGGCACTGCCCCCCTTAAAATTTGGGAGGGCAAAAAACGTCAAAAATTTAGTACGTTTTACGACATCTTTCGAGTTTGACCATGAATATCTCTGGAACCGATGAAGATAGCGACAAAATCTAAACGGCGTTGACGAGAACGATCCTTTTGGCGTTGAACAAAAAAAATTTGTGAAATTCGGTCCACTACGAACAAAGTTATAGGCGCTCATGTTGACCTACCCTAAGTCGACTATGCGCGTTCGGCGTATACCAATGCATTTGAGTTCGGGCCACGTGACTTTGATGCCGGGGAAATTTTACCCCCTCCCCCTAATTTCCCCCAATCGGACTTAGCGTGCCGGGTGAACTCACGTTGGGCTTTGCCCCAAATTTCTAGTTTTGTTTCGAAATTGTTTGACATTGCACTAATTCTTCTGGTAATTTATTCTATGCACATGCATTCACAACTCTGTTGCTGAAATTTTTTTCCCTAATATCCAACGTTGCTCTGGGCTTTACTAGCTTAAATTTATGACCCTCTAGGCCAAGTTCTGATTTTGTAAAAGAACCACTCAGAATCCAAATCTTCAAGACCTTTGCATTTTGTCTTTAGCTTGTAACGAGTGTACTGTGTATTTTGCATTTCAGGTGAATGTAAAGTAAGGGGGTTGTCTGTAAATGACGTCATGCTCCGAGGGGGGTAAATGGCTTCACGTCATTGTGACGCTGTGTGACATAGGGGAAAGGGTTTAAAGTTAGTGAGAGGATGTCACACTCACTTCAGAGGGAAGGCACAATGGACAGCCAAATTCATGTTGCCAACTTGCTATATCTGGCAGGTCGAGTAGGCCTAGAAACATTTAGGAACACTGTGCATAATTTCACATGATTTTTCTGCATTAAGTTGACAGTGGACAATTTTGATAACAGATTTGATTTTTATATATCATAATTCATGTATGCTGAATCTCATTATCTCTGTAGACTACAGTACAGGCTGCCAAAGGGCGAGGGGTAGACATTTGTGACGTCATATTTGATGGGGTCCAGAAAAGTTAAGTGTGACAAAATGTGATGAAGGGGGAGGGGATGAATTTTTCTTTTGAATCGCATGGCACTATTTATGGATGATCCCAAACGTTATTAACAGATTTTCTGTCATGGGTTGTCTGCTATTTGTCAGAATGTCTTTGGCTTAGGTATCTTGGTATGAAAGCAGTTTTAGGAGACACTGTGCAAATAATGCTGCAGGGGTGCTTATATTGTAAACATGGCTTTTGTTGCTGTTGTTTGTAGTCCGTGAAGAACCCCAGGGTCACGTCATCAGTGTAGATCTTCAGCACGTTCGGCCACTACCAGGTGCTACTGTGTTGGATAACTGTGACATCACATCTGCAGAGACGTGGGAGCGCATAAAACAAGTGCTGGATGGTCGGTTTGTTGATGTTGTTCTAAGCGACATGGCACCTGCAGCCTCTGGTGTCAAGTCGCTCGACCACGACCGTATTGTGGAGCTTGCAATGTCAGTCCTTCGGCTCTCAGCGTCTATTATGACAGAAGTATGTGTTTACTTCTCAGTCACCTTGTTTTTCTTCATATACACTGTCTCAAAAAAAAACATCCCCAACATTTTTGACTGTAACTTGAAGACCAATTATCAGATTTTGATAATTTTTGGTACAAATATTACTGACACAACTTGCCATCAAACGATTGTTCGGTTTCCCACCTCACCCAATGTATGCTTCTGCACTACCTAGGGAAATCAAATCAACCAAAATGTGTTGAAATAAACAGAAAACCTGAAAAAATCATCCCAGACATTATCGATCGTAACGTGAAGAAAGATTGGCAGATTTTAATAATTTTTGGCAGAAATATTTCTGACACAACTTGCTGTTAAATAAGTGTTTTAGTTTCCATCTCACCCAACGTATGCCTTTGCACTACCTGGGGAAATCAGACCAAGCATAATACGTGTTAAAGTGAACAAAACAACGTCAATAAATTCCATCTATCCTAATCTGTGAGCCCCAACAGCAGGTCTATTACAAGGTTTGACTGTCCTGTAGCAGTGTGTCTACCAGATGAAGTTTAGGAATGTTTGTGAAGTCAAGAAGTGACTGGTACAGCCTGGATTGGTCTGGAGCAGAACACTATCGATACTGCTGTCAATGAATGAACAAAGCGTCTCCTTGCCTGTGTTCGCATATAGTGGGCCAATACTTCAAGCAATTTTACTGCAGGCAGTTGAAAAATGGACAACTGAATGAAGTGTCAGCCACAGCGTCAGAAATGTGAATAAAATGTGTTTTTACGCATTATGTTAATTAAGCAATCATATCGCATTGGATAAAAAAGTGATATTTCACTTGATTTGATTTCCCTAGGTAGTGCAGAAGCATACATTGGGTGAGGTGGGAAACTGAGCGGTTGTTTAATGGCAAGTTGTGTCTGGAATATTTGTACCAAAAATTATCCAAATCTGATAATTGGTTTTCAAGTTACAGTCGAAAATGTCGGGGATGTTTTTTGAGACAGTGTAGGTTTAAAAAAATAGAGAGGTTTAGGGATGTATTTATGATGTTGGAGTTGTGTTTATTATTCATTTACTTTCATTTATGTTTGTGTTATTTCTCTTTTATATTCTAAATAAGGAGAGGTTTTCGGGGAATTGTAGGTATAATTTTTCTCTATTCTATATACTCATTTTATACTGGTTAGAGCAACTCGCCTAGCTAGAGGTAACAGGGTCTTTCAACTACATGGGGGATCAACACGAGTAATTTTGACTTTTCATTCTTTTATTCTAAGCAGCACATATAACACAACACGTCATCAACGACATCAACAATCGACAGCATCGGGGCCCCGGCGACGATCAGCGACAGCAAGCGCCGTCACCAACTTCTTACGACTACATCTTGTCGAAGACTGGTGAAGACTGACTGCCAGCATCGCATCGACGCTGCAAGCGCGTCGCTGCGGTGCCGCCCCCTAATCTCATTGGCTGGCTACCAGCCACTCACTACAGCAGTGTAGTATAATATGTGCGAGTTGTAACTGCTTCAGTGGTAAGTAAATATAAAATCATCGTCTAGTTGGTTGAACTTAATGTGATGTGTTGTCGTAACACTGATGGTGTTTTGGTTAAAAATTTTCTTCTGCTTTATCAGTGTAGTCAAATTTGACATCAAGTACAATAACATAAATAGAAATTAAGATCTTCAAAATTTGATGTGTTTATTTATATGCTGATGATCTTTAACAAAAATGTAGTCTAAAGTAATCTGGCCAAATTCTGTGTCCACTGTCCACTCTATTTTAGTGCTAAATACTCCAGTATGAGTCAGTTATGTACACACTCTGTTGAGCATATTGCACACATTACAGTCAGGGCTCGAAGTGGGATAAAATAAGTGCCGGTATGGTAGCTTTGCCTTCCTCCCCTTCCTCCTTCTAAGCTGGTGCTATGTTGGCCACTAATCGATGCAAACGTTGCCTGAATCTAAAAAAAATGGCCTCACAAGCATACCAGTATGTCTTTTCTCAGAAAAAAGCGCCGGTATGCTTTCCAGGTGGCCAAGAAAGTGTCGGTACGCCATACTGGTCCATACTGTCCCACTTTGAGCCCTGATTACATTCGTAATGCCAACATCAATAGACTTTAATTTTTAATTGGCAGGACTGAGTGAAATTTGTGTATGTTGCATGCAGAAAAAGCTAGAAAATAATGACACTGGAGGAACACTACTGGTGAAGCTGTGGCAAGGCCGTCATACTGACTCAGTGATAGAGGCTATGCGCAAGTGCTTCGCCAATGTGCAGACAGTAAAGCCATTAGCCAGCCGTGCAGAATCAGCTGAAATTTTCTTGCTAGCTAGACAGTTTTCACTATTACGGTCTTCAGACTAACTCTGAAACATTATATGTCGTATATATTGCAACAGAGGTCTTGTGTGCACCTTTCATATGATCACCTACAACTTGTCCTCGTGCTGTAGTGCTTGTTTTTGGTGTAAATTGTTTATCTGTGTGTTTAACTGTGCACATAGTTCCTACTACTGTGCAGAATTCATTTTCCCTGACTTTCCAAGACAAAATGAATCGTTTTCCCTGACTAATTTGTTCATGCAAAATACCAATGTTGGTTTCCAGTCGCTTGCAATCACACTAGAACAAGGGCAGTGAAAAAATTCAAAAGTGGAGGTACAAAATCTGCGGGCAAAGCGAGCAGAAAACAACAACAGTTCAAAATTTGTTTGGCGTTTTTGTTACTTTTGCACCCTGGTACTTTTACAGTCCCTGACCCTCTGAGTTTTCCCTTACTTCCCCTGATTGTAGGAACCATGTGTGGAGTATGCAGTGCCATTTTCAGAATTTCTGACAAGAGTTAATTTTTTTTACATTAACAGTCTGAAATTGCTTTTTAGTGCTAGAAAGTTCATGAGCCCTATTTTAACATTATGCAAGTGTAAGCTGTTGACAAGACGCACAGTGACCAAGTAATTAAGAAATTTGTATAGTAAACATCATTAAAACAGCAAAATGGACCTTAAGTGACATCATACTTATCTGGTGTGTCGCAAGCATTATGAATCAGAGTAAAATTTAATTTCCTAATACATTAAACAGTACCACTATGTTACTACACTGTGTCCCCCCAAAAACATCCCACTTTGTAACTGTATATACATGTACCAAAATTAACAGATTTTTAAAATTCTTTCACTGGCACATTCTCTGGACAATTAGCAATAAGGTAGTTATTAAATATCCCACCACACTGTGCTGCAGCAGATGTAACATATAACAAAACACAGCAGAACTCACTTATTTCCGTTATCAGCATAAAAGTGTTTGTTGATTGGTGTTTAGCAACATTAGATTAAATCATTCATATGGAATAAACATGATGGCAAAGCTCTGCAACTAAAACAATATTATCCAAGTTCAACAAAAACATAAAAACCATCCTTAATAATGACAGATAAAACCTACACAAACAAAATTATTCACCAAAACACCAAAAATTAATTAAAAGCATGGTATACGAGGGGTGTTCAATAAATTCCACGACTTTTCTTCTCAGTAAACACAGTGACGGTTGAAAACCAAAACTAGAAAGCAGTCAGAGCCCGCAGACCTCCGCCAAGGCCATGTTGTTTGCCAGGTGGCAGCACCATATACGGTTTGGCAGCGGTTTCCCTTGTGCCCCATTGAAAGCAATGTTAAGGAAAATTTCAAAGTGGTCCAAAATCCAGGATTCCTTCCTGATCACCCCCAAGATTGAATCACTGGTAGTTTTTGCCATTCCCGACATTCCCAGAAAATTTCAGAAAGATCCGTCCATAACTTTTTGAGTTATCTTGCTGACACACAGACAGACAGACAAAGTCTGCCAAAAACATAACCTCCTTGGCGGAGGTAACTATTATAAAGTTGTACAGCCACTATTGTACATCATTTACCATGGTTTCATTTATGACGTCACGCTGTGACGTAATTTTTATTAAGACATATATGATGAGAGTTGACGTTTGGCATACGCAATGTATAATCATAAAATTTTCTAGTCGCAAAAGGTGCAGAAAGTGCTGAAATTTATTGTAGATTATCAGTAGTATTTAGCAGTGACACTTTATCACGTTTGAAAGTATTTGAATAGTTCACCTGCTTTTGCAGTGATCATCAGTTAGTTAGTGATGTCAGTGTTGGAGAACTGCATAAAAATGGTCAGCTGCCGACAAAGCATCTTTTGGTTTACTAGGAGTTGTTCTCACAGACTTTTTGCTTGAAGGACATAGTGTGAATGGAAAATATTACTGTGCATTATTGCCCGATTGATTACGACCAGCAATTTGCAGCAATTGACCAGGTTTGCTGCAGAAAGGTGTTGTTCTTTAAAATGGCAGTGCCCCACCATGCAATTTGCCCATTAGACAGTTAAGAAAATTGAAGAGATAAGCTGGAAACTGCTCCAGCATTTGTCATACAGCCCAGACTTAGCTCCAAGTAATTTTCATTTGTTTGGACCACACAGCGAATCATTTGGAGACATTAAATTCAAGAACGATGAAGATGTTCTACAGCACTATGTCCGGAAATTTCTACAGGTGCCAACAAAAACTTAATGCTACGGGTTCCAGCTGACTTGTAGAACAATGGTAACACTGCAGTCAACTGCAGAAGAATATGTTGAAAAGTAACATAACTCTCAGAAATGTGCGATTTACTGTCGTTGTATTAAGGATGTAGTCCTGGAATTTATTGAATGCCCCTCGTAATTGTTTCTTACAGTGAGAAAATGGGTCAGCAGGTCTTTCGACAGTAACAACAGGAAGCTGTTAGAAAAAGGAATTAGCAGTGCACATTGCTGTGGCCTAGTCAGGGTTCCTACAGGTCAGGGAAAACTGGAAAAAGTCGGGGAAATTGTGTGGTCAGAGAAAGGTCACGGAAAAATATTACGTTTGAAAAGTCTGGGAAAATGATCTTGGATCATGAGACTGCAGATATCTGTGATTTTTTGCATCTCCATATACTAAAAAGCAGGCACATTTGCGGCTTCCATTCAACGTCCAAAAGCTAAGTGTTTCAGCTTCAGAGGGCTTTGCCCTCCTTACCCCCCCGCCGACCAGGGCCTCTGTCATTTGCATATTGCTCCATTAATACTGTTCCATTACCGTATGCTATAGTGTACCATTTGTAACATTTGTGCGATAGGGCTGTTGTTTTGATAAGGTCAGGGAAATTGTCATTCCATGACAGGAAAAGTCAGGGAAAAAATCAAGGAACTTTGCTACAGAAGACCTGTAGGAACCCTGCACAGTGCTTAATAATACTATGTATTCTACGAAAAATAGATAATGTGAAATCTCAACAATGACCCACATTCCCACAAGCATGTACATACAGAGACACTTATTTTGTGTTGCATAGGTGTGTTTATACGATGAAAATGCACCAGAAAAACTAGCAACAAATTGCGAAATAACACAAACCAAGAAAAACCCAATTAACAGAAAACAATAAAATACATGCAAGTATTAAAACTATGTAAATCTGCATCTCTGAGGCATACAAATGAATAAATTACTTATCAAATATCACACAACATCTCAAAGTAACAACAGATAATATCATGAAATGGAATGCTAAGGTGGGAGTGAGATTGCTAGACAACTGCAAACAGACTGATTACTAACATTTGTTTGCAATTCTTGGGATGACATCAGGAAAATGATTAAAAAAACTCAGTATAGAAATGTGAAGGAAAAAGACTTAGGTCTAACAGTTGACTTTAAGGTAACTTCAGGATTTAGTTCAAGGCAACAACAGCAGTTTAGCAGCACATATGTCACAGTAGGTTAGATGGTGCATTTTTACAGTGAATGCATTGCACTGTATCGTAATATCATACTACATTTCGTTACTGTTATTCTTTCAGAATGAATGATATCGGTAACAAATTAAAACAAAAACAAGGGAAAGATTGCTGCAAAGAGTCGTGGAATTTTACAATGCATAGACAGTGATCACCGTGTTATTTATATGCCACAAACTGAAACTGGATGATGTGGAATGATGCAGTCAGTACAGATAATATCAAGTACCATGGTCCAGGGATGGGCACAAGACCTGAGCTGAGACCAAGTCTCGGGAGCTTCAATGTCTCGCTGAGACGTTTTCTGCGACGTATGGTGAAACGCATTGACAATGAAAAAAATTATATGGATTAATTAATTTGCACCATGGTAAGCACTTTCTATTCATGATATTGTGGGTTTCTGCACTTTATTTTGACAATTATTATCACTGAATAATTAACGGCTTGCACCATAAAGAATTGCAACTGCAGTGCTGTAGACGTGAGCCATTATGTTTATCGCAATTTGCTAGCAATTGAATTAGTCAACTACAGCTGATTATAGCCTTATGCGTCATCTACATTTGGCTGACAGCATTTATTCTGACATCATACACTTTATCTTCATTGCGACTAGGTCATTTTATGATGAAAAAAGACTGACATGACATAATTCTGCTTTATGATAAATAAGTAAATGAAAGAGTAAAAACACTGTAAACAAATACGTCTAAGCCACAAATGTCATGCTGGTTAGTATCGCTCTAACTGCAGCTACAGTATGCCAGGCGCGTGCCAGCACAAAACGTCTCGACAAGATGCAATGGCCCGAGACCCGAGACAAGACCTACTGGGCCGAGACCAAGACATATTGCTCCATGACGAGACATTAGTACGTCTCGAGACCGAGATGTCTCGACTGAGACCACATCCCTGCCATGGTAGTCATAAATGTCACAATGTATTATCACAAACAGGAGGCAGGCCTGTAGCAGCATAGTTCGGATTGGTCTGGCTAATATAGTGAGTGGGAGTGCAAGCCTATGTTCGGGTCCTGGGGAGGGAGGGTTTCCAGGGGCATAGTCTATTTTGCACTATTAAGACAAAAATCTCACAAAAACTGGCACCAATATTTCGCTTTTGTCAAATACAGTTGAGGAAAATTTAATGTATGTGGCCGAACATTGGTCTGACAGCTGCCAGACTAGCTGCTACAACCCTGTGAGGCCAGTTCGTTTTCTTCTGACCATTACCCAATTCATCCATAGCATATGACACACACTGTCACATGTCGTTGCATGAGAAATTTGTTCAGATTATGATTAAAACCGAAGTAAATTTTTGCTTTGACAGACAAGTAATGACACAAAAAACCCAAACAAATGAACCTGACTGCTCTTTTTATCACAACTGCTAGTAAAGAAGGAGGGGTGATGCTGCAACAAGCACAATAAATGTAATTCAACGAAGTGTGATTGAAATGTATCTCTGATATGAGAATGTGTCAGCAAAAATGTTGAAAAGCAAATGACATTGCTCCAGTAGACAAAAATATCAAATAAGTTGGACATAGTTGGTAGACAGAAATTGAAAATAACTCAAACAACCATAACAGCCTGCATCACGATATGAAAAAAATCCATTCATTTAAAATTTAAATTAGCACAAGGCTGATAAGCAAATAGAAAGAGACACGACATAGACATATATACACACAAAACAGACAGTGAGTGAGTGTGAAGGGTGTAACGTTCCGCCCAACACAGTATAGCTAATTTCAGGGACGGCCTTTCTAGGCAAAATGCACATACGTACACATATAATAATGGAACAGTAAGTTTAATCTTTACAGAGAACCCTAATGTGAAACATAAAACACAGAAACAACCTAAACGTAACATTGTAAGAACTTGCCATTATAATTTTGCATATGTAAGACTAATGGCGGTTCTAATAATCTTCGATGTTATCCTCCATAGTCATCAATTTCATAATGCTGACTATTGGAGGACAGGGAAAGAAAACAGACAGAAGCAGACAGAAAATTTCTACTGACACAAACTATAGCGAACTTCACCGATACTGAAATGCCAAGCTAGACATGACTTAGTAAATGTAAATCGACAGTTCTGCATTACAGAATAGAAACTGGGAAGCCCTATATCAAGCAACATGTGTTGTAACTGAAAGGACAATCTAATACATATAGCACAACATGCATGAAGTGAGTGAGTGAGTAGGGTTTAACGCCCCACCCGACACAGTATAGGTCTATTCAAGGATGGCCTTTCCAGGCGGAATGCACACAAACACATAATAATGGAACAGTAAGTTCAACCTTTACAGAAACACAAAACACAAAAAAACAAGCTAAACCTAAAATTGTAAAATTGTGTGGGTAATACACACTTGTGATTGTGAAGTAACACATCAGATCATTTTGGAAACAACCATTTTCAGACAATCTACTGGAATGCTATTGACCAAAATGCAATTACAACATGTGTTCTAATTGCTTTAAATAACTTTTATACATACATATTAAAAGACAAGCAGAATTCTACTCAAAATTCACATCAGAATTCTGAAGAGGTACATGTGTGATATTATATAATGCCTTTAACAGCAATTATGACTCTTACATACGATACTAATTCAATTATACCCTGTATTCCTGTTACAACCAAAATACACTAGCCATTCGACTTCTATCCAACAAAAATTTAACTACCTGGGCAACTGGTGTTTAGGTATTTTAACTTATATCTCAACATATGACTTTGCCTACAGAATTCAGCAAAGTATTCAAATACTGGAATCATGATAGTCATTACAACACAAACAATACCTAAGTGAGAAACACATTTAAAAATACACGAGAAATGAACATAGCTAATACCAGCAGTCTCAAATATCACAACTGCAAAGTAAACACGGTATCACAATTGAAATAAAATAACAGCACACTACGTCACCAATAGATCTCATTCTCAATCCACTTTGTTCCAAGTCGTAACTATGGATTAGTGGGCCAGTGGCACACAGCATAAAAGCGGACAGTTATTAGGATTTAGGACTAGCAGCAGTTATGAGGCTATACACAAAATCTTTACCACAAAAAGTCCACATAAAACACAAGTGGTCAGACCATATTTGCAGTTCCGTTCGGAATGTCTGCAGACTCTTGTACGCAATAACCATTTGCTGCTGGTTTGCTGTATCTTGAGTTCTGAACAAGTGGCTCACTGTCTTTACTGTGTGAGTTGCTGAGCCCAGACTCTTGCTGGCTGTCAATGAATTTGTAGTAAGTGTAAACAGCACCACCAGCAAAGTTCATCAAAATTCCTGTAGAAATAATGTCATAGCACAAACGTCAAAGCAGCTCACTACTGCCAAATGTATGTTTTATATAAAGCCTAAGAAACTCATTAAAGCAAATTTTTCTTGTTAAATCTGTGTACTGCAGCAGTACCATAGCAACAATAACAAAGACAGAAATGACCAAGTGGCAGAGTTGCTTGCAGAATGCAACCTTGTCCAAGTTAGAATTCCACTAAAGGTAATAGCTCTGATGCAATTTGAAGGTCACTCAGAGAATGCAAACTTCCGCCAATGCTAAGTCATTTTTTTCCGCTGTGTTTGTCAGGTGATGGCACCATAAGTATTTGGTAGAAGTTTCCCCTATCTCTTTTAACCCATCCTTAATCCAAATGCCAATCCAGATCACAAACAAAATCTAATCACCACTAAGTTGGGCCAAGTCCTGTCCCTGTAAATTTCAGCCAAATTCACCAGTAACTTGTTGTGTAATCCTGCTAACAAACTGACCAACCGATAAACTCCGGTTATTACATAATCTCTGCCATCTTTGGTGGAGGTAAATATTAAATGATGCGTACATTTACTCTACATCCTAGCTTGTAGGTTCAGTGCTTCGTCAATGGCTGATGGAGCAAAGACTGTAAAATATCTAGCTCAGTTCAAAAAACCATTTGTGTTAAAATCCAAGTTAAGTCATACCTGAAATTGTGAAAACATTGATGCTAATGCCGCCAAATGTAAACATGCCAATCACAGTTTGCACAATAGTCTTGAGTGTTCCAGTGATGCTCGTAGTTAATGCAGAGTTGTACGTTGTGCACAGAAACAGCAGATAGTTGAGCAGACAGCCGAAAACAATAACAACTGTGAACGTCAAAAGGAAGCCGACATTTGACAGTGCAAAGTTGTGCAGTGCCAAGTGCAGTTCTCCGGACAATATAGAACAGAGCAACAGCATTGGCAGAGTGTTGTAGCTGTTGAGGTGTAGAGATTCGGCAGCTCCAATGTCATCAGCATGCTTCTGAACCAGAAGTAAGTACAGCGCTTGACTCAGCACGCTGGCGAAACCATACAGGTACGCACGCGGGTCGAACGACAGATCGCCAAAACCTGTCACATATTTCCAACATACACACAAATTCATTTAACTTATTAGATTGTCAGATAATCTTTAAATTTAAACCTGAATTTTCCAAACATTTTCCTTAAAAATACACATTATACACTTAAGTTCTCGAGTCCAAAAATATTACTCAGGTCCAATTATTATGTAGAAGTGTCCAACACCACAAACTGACCCCAATTTCATTGCCTTTTATGCAATTCGGCTTCAAAAATGCAACTACTGATGATATACGCATACAAAGCTGATAACATGACTCATTGCAAGGGCATACCTGCAATGATACATCCGAGTGTTATCATACCGACAGATAAGCAGATCGATGTCGAAGGCAGCGGCTTGCGTAGGACAACAACACCAAGACCAAGTATTGCGACAGGAATGCAACGCTTTATCAACCCATACATTGGAATGTTCAAGCCACCAAGGGCAGACAGTGCAAAAACACAGTTTGCAGCGTAGAAAATAGACGGCGCAAGAAACAGCCAGCCACGCGAGAGCGTGAATCGAACTAACGAAGTCCGACCAGTCAGTCTCAGTAACTCAAGCACTACGATTGAAATGGCCATCTGACACGTAACCAGAAAGAACGGGTAGTTGAATGAATACGATGTCAGTACAGCTTTGTTTGCAAATGCCATCGATGCTGAACAGCTGCCATACAGAAGAGCGATTGCAAGGCCAACAATACCAGACCACTGCTTGCTGGCCATCTCAGCCAAAAACTGCCACCGGGAATACCTACAGATACAAACGTGACAAACATAATGAATGTTAATAAAAACCATGAGTTAATTTTCATCTAAAGCATTTCATTCATTCATTCACTTACTGCTAGAACATCAAAAGTTACGATATGAGTAAGTACAGACAGAAGGACCGATGGTACTTACAGCTCTCAGTACAACTACTTGAATACCAACACAGAAATTATAAAGTAAATAATTGTCCAGAATTTACAAGAAAACCATAAATAGACAAAATGGATGTGTGACCAAGTATAACTGAGCAATGACGACAATAATGAATTATAAATTAATTTCAAAATCCAGAGTCCTGAAGACTGAAGTCTTGGTCTCGAGGCGACTCGAGGACTAAATAGAGTCATGGTCTTCGTCTTGAGAAAAAACGTCTTGGTCTTAGTAGAAAAGCCTTGAGAATTTTCCAGACTTTTTGCTACATTTACGAAAAAAGAGAGACAGAGCATGGAGGGGTAGAGTGGAATGTGTGTACACAAATTAATTACGGCAAACAACCATCACAAAGTAACAAATACATTGCAACAGCAAACTCACCAATGAAAATCGATCATCCTCATTTTAATCGACCAGCTAACTCATTTAACGTCGTTTGCTATAATAAACAAACAAAATTTATACGAATTCGCACCATCACACGTCACATGGGCGTGTCCACGAGGGCGTGTCGCCGGCCATCGACTAGTGTTCTACGCTAGAGATAGGCCACTATACCGACATTTTCACTGGTCTATATCGTCATTCGTCGTTGCATTGAGATTAGTCAAGTTATTCTGCTACAATTTGTATTTTTATTAAAACCATATTGTGGTCTAAACTAAACGTCTTACACTAAAGTAAGGTCAAATTTACCTGATGCATGGCGTCACTTTTGTGCACTGGAATTGGCGTGATTCTGTTACACAACTTACACTAGTATTAACTTTTACATGTTTAGTACCGATAGGGTTTTTCAATTTTTTTTACAACGGTGCGACATTTTCGACTATACGGTGTCGACCGTCATTGAAACTCGGGATCCCCAACGCAAGTCACTCGCGTCGTCATACATACATGTATTGTTATATTGCGACTCAAAGACTGCATTAAAAACGAAAAACAAAAAATACATATTGCAAAATTGCCTATAATTTATTTGATACGATGTCCAACAATAACATAAACCGCTAATATTATTGTCGGCAAAAACGGCAATTCGTACTACCGTATTAATATAGGCGAAATATCGTGATCATATTTTCGATATATGTGCCCATCTCTAACTTGACGGAAGTGGCTGTTGTTTACTGCTTACATTCTGGCACGGATATATTTATAGTTCTGTGTTTCGGTGATTGTAGTAATTTTAGGAAAGATAACGGTTATTAATTTGTTTATGATGCAAATGAGGCACTTTTATATTATCTGCTAAACGAGGACGTAAAAGCCACAATGAAGTTCATTGCTATTGCTATTGAACTGTCCGCTGTCACCGTCGGCTACCCTAAACCCATTTTTAGTCTTTCGGAAGACTTATAGGCTAGCTGTAGCGTGTCTTCTCTAGCGACATCTAAGCTTTCTTGTTTTGGATGTTGAAAATTTACACCGCATGCTGGCATCCTTTGATTTCAGCTGCTTCTGTTACCTAAGCATTAAGTGACTGTAGGCCTATAATGTTAACTCTTAGTGAGGAGCGAAAGTTCTACGTCATTTTTGCTCAGGAGAGCAAAAGTTCCAGTGAGCGAAAGTTCCATGTACGGTAAATTAAAGTACGTGGGAACGAAAAACTTTACCAATCCAGGAATTTGAGAAAGGGGGAGTGGTTCCCCTTCTTTTCCCTCTCTTCTCCTTTCCCTCCCCTCCTTTTCCTCTTTTTCTTTTTTTTTCCCTTTTCCCCTTCTTTATTCTTCTCCCTCTTTTCCTGTCTTTTTCCCCTTTCTTTCCTCTCAGAAGTAAGTTTCCCTTAAACCAGCTAAGAGGTATGGGGGAGCACTGTAAGCTCCCTCAGCAGGGTCTGGGGCAGAGCCTTGGCCAAAAACGAATTTGGTGCACTCTAAAGCTATGAGAAAGCCCCTGGTGCCAATCATTTTGAATAAATTCAGGTAGGCTGCTTACACTATCTGAGCTTTGACTTCGTGTTGTCTTTGCAAGCCTGCAAAGGGTGCATTAATCATTGTGTCCGTTTTTCGAACACGCCCTCACGACGTGTTGAAAAAAAAAGAATGATTGATGTATCACTGTTAAGTTTAAACCTGCTTCAGGGTGCAGCCAGGATGTGAAAAACGAGGAGGCAGTTCAGGAGGTCTAGCAGACAGAGTCCCTCAGAGGCATCCAGGAACAGAACCTTTCAGAAATTCACTTAGCTGAAGCTCTTGCTTTTTGTGATACACATGCTTGACACGGAAGGCTTACATGTTCATCTGTAACTGGCTACTGATTAGTGAACTTACTACTGACAATGGATACAGTGATGGCATCTGTCTATCGCACAAAGGGGGGCGGGGGGGCTGGAGCCGGCTCGGTCCTAGACCTGGGAGTTGCTGAGGTACAGAAGCGTGACCCGACTTGAGGCTAAAATGACCCCAAGTCGACGGCGAACTCATAGATAGCCACGTTTGAGAGAACTGGTAGGTGCAAGTTTACTTCTCAAGTTGACTTGAAATGACTTGTAATTAGTGCTGGTAATGATTAGAATTTTTTAAACAGTTAACTTTTTGTTAATTAACGACTAATTAATCGTTAATTTTAGTTAATTTTCCACAAACCAGGGAGGTGTTCAAACCATGGTAAGCAAATGATTTGTGGCAAATCATACAGAAAACGTTTTCAGCAGAATCAACTATACCATGATCACACAATTTAAATCCAAAATAATAAGACATACAACCAGAAATGGGTTTATATTTAACTAGCTCAGTATTTTTTAACTTGCTGTCGGCCATTATTGTTTACTTTATGCTTGAAATCTACTTTTCTGTTATGTCAATTAAGTAAGCAAAACAGTATTTGCAATTAATCGTCAAAAATTCCTTAATCGTTAACGATTAAATTAGTCGTTAACTTCTGCAGCCCTACTTGTAATGAAACCAATGGCGCCAGAAAATTTTCCACGGCGATGCTGCTACAGACCAACTTGGCCCGACTTGGAAGGCCCAAGTCGGCTTGAGTCAACTTGATTGACACAACTCCCAGGTCTGCTCGACTCCCTTCTGAATTTGTTCCTGCTTTTCCACAGCCAACACAGTTCTTAACTTGAACTTGACTAGCCGATGCAGAATGCATTGGCAAAATGGCAAAAACCAGACTTATATAAATTTCTCGTTAAATCTGAGGTGACGGTTTAATGTATTTCTGTAGTTTTAGACCTTTTGACACTGCATTAGTTTTTTTCTGGTAATTTGTTTCACTGACCCAAAACTATGTTCCCAAAATATTTTCTAACATTCAGTCTTGCTTTGAGCTTTTCCAATGTAAATTCATTACCCCGTACAGCAAGTGCCGATTTTTTAAAGAACCACTCAGAATCCATATTTTTAAAACCCTTTTATTTATCTTCCATAATAGATATAACTGTGATTATCCATATGATGTTTTATCATGAAGACAGCAATTATACTAGGCTTGTTCCATGCAGGTGTTCATAATAACTGCAGCCCTTGACCATAGTCGCAAAGTTCTGCTTACGACTGGCTTATAATAGTTGATATACAGAATTGTTTTTGGAACTGATGCTAGCACTTTCTCTTATCTGTACGTCCCTAACCTAACAACTTTAAACCTAGCCTACCATGTCGTGGTTATCAGTACTTGCTTCTCTGACATTTGGCAATCATAAAGTCGATAGTTCATTGGTGTATTAAATGAATGTCAATGTGTTTGCAGTAAGAATGAGTGTAAAAGCATTTGAGTTGGTGCCTGCTATTGAGAGAATTAATCTGTTGTCAGAAAAGGCATCTACACAGGTATATTGATAGTGTACAAGGACAGATGAAAATTATTATGTGGCCTTTTCTTTATTGTTCTTTGTACCTTGTTTGTATGCCAATCTCTCCGTGTGTCAATATGTCCCATATGCCCCATGTCATTAACTTGAGCGAAAAGCTCTAGAAAGTTAGAAATTGAGACAGAGTTTCCCTATCTTTTGTATAATTATCAAGCCATTTTTAGTTCGGTAAGTTTAAGGTCAAATATGCATTGTACATAATGCTGGGACAAAAAATGTACTAATAATATAAGAAGTGATCACTGTGTTTTTGTTTGCACCAAGAAAGTACCCACAGTACAGTTTATAATAATCTATGTTAGTTCAGACTGCTATGTTTAAGCATGCATCATTATACATGGTGTTTCATAAAAAGGACCCCTTTTTGTTTTTTCATAATTCACTCAACTGATGATCAATTTACACAAAATTTGTACCAGTTGTACCTGAAGAAATATTAATTCAAAATATTGCAACAAAATATGGGAGTTGATTAAATATTCTTTGCTAGTCATGCCGTAATGCTGATGTCATAATGTTTCACGGGTACAAACTGGATAGTCTCAACTGGTGCTGTCAGTTGCTATTCTGCTCCAATGGTGAAAAATCTGGTTCATTCATGACAAATTGTTGAAGTTTTACAGTTACAGTTACAAAAACATGCAAAGCGATGTCATTTACCTGTCTGTGAGGATAGTTGGGCATTTTACTCATTCGAGCAAGACAGTGAGCTTGCAAAATGAATGCATTTTTGGATCGCTAGATGCCTAATTTCATGTCCTCATGTTGCTTAATGCTGACACAATAAACATTTTTCATTAGTGAACCAGATTAAGCTTGCCATCGAAGCAGAGTAGCAACTGACAGCTCCAGTTGAGACTATCCAGCTTGTACCCATGACACATTATGATGTCAGCATTACGTCAGGACTAGCAAAGAATATTTACTCAACTGCCATATTTTGTTGCAATATTTTGAATTAGTATTTCTTCAGGTACAACTGATACAAATTTTGTGTAAATTGATTATCAGTTGAGTGAATTATGACAAAAACAAAAAGGTGTTTTTTATGAAACACCATGTGCAGGAAATTTCAGCTAATGCTCATGAGATGGGTGAGAGCTTATAGCAATTCCTGTTTGCAGGTAATCTTGGTCTATCTGCACTCATTTCATCATAATCCACTCTTCTGCAACAAAAAATTGTCAAAAAAATCACTAAAAAGCTCTATTTTTACTGTTAAAGGTCAATCAAGGTCATCAATCTTACTATAATGCACGGAAAGTCTGTTTGTCTGTCTGTCTGCCTTAAGGCAGGCCATGAATTTCATAGTCCCTGTGACGTGTGCCGGCTCACGCTGGCATTATTGAATCAGTGGCGCTTTCTGCGTGTTATTACAACCACGTACCATGGACTGCATACAGTCCCTCCCAAACTCTTGCATGTATTCATTTCAGTAGCAAAGTAACCTGCCCACTGATATTTTCATATGCAGGTTGTCTTAGTCTATCTCCAGCCACTTTGGCACAATTCACTCTTGAAATGTGGGTGCGAAAAGTTCACTTCAAGGTTATTCAAGGTCATCGATGTTGACATTTCTAAGAAGCTTGTCATCAGTGCTTGTTATGATAAGCAGCATGTCTGTGACTATCTGCACCCATTTACATGCTAAACGAGCCAATACCTGTAAAATAACATCTTTTTAAGAGTGGGTGCTTTTCTTTTGTTCCTTCATTCTTGGGAACCCCCTTTACCCTGTGGCATGAAATTTTGTCACGAACTACTAGAGACTTGAAGTCTATCTCACCTGGGCTTGAATAGGTACCGGGTTATGACAGACAGGAAGACAGAATTGCCATATAGCTAATACACACTATATGCTAACTTTCACGTTTAAAAATCACCTTTTTCTTTTAGCTTTGGCATGCAATTTATCTGTGTTGAAATCTAGCAATTTGGGCAAAAAATTTTTATCAGATTACCTAGAACTGGGTTTGGAACTAAAGTTTGTGGCCTGACAGATTCGTAATTATAAGTTGTTTGTGTTATGTGTCTTGCCTTGCCTTGCCTTGGAGAAGTCCGTCGATTATGACGACGACGCTGTGCTAGAGGTCAGTCAGGTGTGGCTTCGGAGGTGGCTACGAAGCCCGAAGTCTGATGCACAGACTCTGCTACAGATGTGACAAGTGGCACTGGAAGAAGAAGTAGATGCTGCATGTCTGCTTTCAGCATCAGCAGCATAATTGGAGCGAAAGATGGTCAAACCCTGATTGCATGTGGTACGCCAAGTATTGCGGTCAGAGGCAAGGACTTCTAGTTGCTCGGGCGGTATGCCGCACTTCTTAAGTGTGTCTTTGATGTGGACAGAGAAGCGCTTTTTCTGACCTCCGGCAGACCTCTGACCCTGCTGCAATGTGCCGTAGAGGAGACGACGGGGGAGGCGATATGATGGCATCCTGATGACATGTCCGAGCCAACGAAGTTGCCTCTGCATGATCCATGATTTTATGCATCTTGCAGTGATCTAATGGCCAACTGTTATCTGTTACAGGTTGTCTGCTTAGAGTCTTGTGGCAAGAATCTGTACTTTGGTACTGATGATTGGTAAGATTTTCAATTTACATTTATTTGTTTTTTTAACAGACTGCATAATAGTTTTACAAGCAATTAAAATATTGAGATTTTTCTACTTTCTGGTGACAATTACTAAGTGAATTTTGCGGCTCAGTCAAAACTTACATAAATTGTGTTTGTTTTTTTACAATGTTGGCGTTATGTATGATCTAATGGTGGATTTTAGGTTATCATTTCCAATTTGATCTTTATACCACTGGACTTGCATAGCTATAGTGAATCTGAACTCAGACTGTAGTCATGTCCAGTGCACAATTGTTCTGGGGTGCATTGCTGCAAGGTGAAAATGTCATAAATGCTTACATCTTGTAAAGGAAAATTGTTACAGTGCTGACATTTGCACCAGTAGCTAACTTTTGCACTGAAATGGTTTATACACCGTGTCTCAAAAAAACAGTCCTAATTGTTTTTGTCATAACTTTGTCAAATTTCCACCAACTTTGATATTTTTTGGCAAAAATATGGCTAAGGGGATAAAATTATGCAAGATGCACTAATTTTTCACCTCACCCAATTTCTGTCAATGCACTACCATGTGAAACACAGATGCTCCAGATTGTTACATTACACGGTGGTTATTTGTATCAGATTGCTCACTTTTGCATCATCAGTTTGACAGAAGGTGCCACGTGGTTTAATAATTTTGTGGTATTAAATATTTCACCGTAAAATAACAAAATAGCTGAGTGACAAGCTCAAAATATGTCTAATCAATGAGTAAATGCCGTTTGATCAGTTGATCATTGATTTTGCCATCATCCAGTAGCCTTGCACCGAAGTCATTGTGTCTTTGAGCATAAATTTTGATTATTTACCTGGAAATGAGTGGTTACATAAGTTTATAACTCTACTAAATAATTTACATTTATGTTTTTTTTGTGCTGAATTAAGTTATTACAACGTTTACTTGAGACAGCAACTCGGCTTTATGCAACAATTTGGAGCATGTATGTTTTACAAGGTAGTGCATTGAAAGAAATTAGGTGAGGTGGAAAATGAGTGCATCTTACATAATTATATCGTTCTGGCCATATTTGTGCCAGAAATTATCAAAGTTGGTTGAAATTTGACAAAGTTATGACAAAAACATTTTTGACTGTTTTTTTCTGAGAGTGCACGGTGTAGAGTTATTGTTAATGCTTGGATTCTGGTGATCTGCTCTGCGCACTGCAGCTTTGTGATTCATTATCTGATTGAGGAATGCAGCTCGGCCAATGGCAGAGTTCAGTTTGTCAGTGCGAAACAAGGACACAAACACCTGGGATTGGTAGGCTGTTTTTTTTCTTATGCTTTTTATCACTTGTTACTACAGGTCTGTCTTGCTGTAATGTGCAGATAGTTTATTTGTTTGTCCATCATACCTCTCTGGCGCTTTCTGTGTTGCATGGTTGTGGACCCTGACCATGGCGTTTGAGTCCTTGGGCCTTAGGCACTTGCACTCCCATCTTGCCCCCACCTCACCTCTCGGGCAACCTTAAAGGGGTTGAGTTGCTGGCTGACCATCAGTATAGTGCTTAGTGCAACATGTAGTGCTTTGTGGTGCCATCTGGCAAATGACGGTGACTTTAACATTTTCCTGCCTACTAATCTTGCACTTTACTGATTCAGTCTGGAAGTGTTAACATACTAACACTATTAACATATTTTTTGTAAATCAAAGAAATTGGGGATCCTACTGAAGATGGCCAATTGGCCATTATCCATGAAAAGGAAACTTTTTGTGTTATGAAAGCCCCAATTTTTATGGATTTTTATTAATTTGGTTTCATTTATGCTGCCATTTCTCCTGAGTGTAGCTGAGCAAATTTTTAAAATCATTTTTGTCTTTCTTGAATTCGAACTTTTTCTTAAAAAATTGCAAAACGTTGCAATTTGCTTTATAAATTAGCTTGATAACTGGGTATTTTCTATGGGTTGTATGTTATATTGCACTGCAGAAGAAGCCAGTTGTTCAGTTGAAGGCTGCCTCCGCAATCAACAGGATCATGGTTCTCTGCGATGCTACCCTGTCTCTGCTAAACATGCTCAATCTCGAGGTCTGTCATTTCTATCACAACAAGTTACACGTTTGAACATAATTACTCCCTTAAGTTATGTAATAGTCTCCGGAGAAGTAGCATTTATCTGACACTGTTTTTGTCAGTTGTGGCTTTAAGAAATGTACTGGCAAATGTGATTATTGTTGGCTGTTTTTGCTCGTAACTATTGTTCGAATATGGTAATTCTGTGCTCAATTTGGAGTCAGAAAAGTGCACTGTTTGAAAACCTACTTTTTATACCAGATTGTATCACTAGTTTAGTGTAAGCTGTTGCTGCTGCTGTTAGCACTTCAGCTTTTGTCACATTTAATTGCTTTTGCAGCTTTGCATATGATGGTCAGTCTACAGGTAGTTGAAAAATCAGTATTATAACTATTATTATTTTGTTGTTTTGTCATCATTGACATCTGCCATAGTTTTTTTATATTTTAAATATTAATATTAAATGTTTACTCTTACTGTTACATTTTGTTTTCTCATTTGTCAGCTACTGGTTAGGCATGTGAATCATGCACGAATGTGGATTGTTGGATTGATAATATTTTTTCAATTTGTATTAGGTTTATTAAATATTTTCTGACAATTGCAGCCGGTGATGAGTGGGGCCAAAGTGAAAGGCATCAGTGCTTTTTGTTTGAATGAAAACCCAACGAAGAGCAGTCCATTTAGTGTTGAGGTCAGTAGGTGTTCATTTTTGTATATTATAAGTTGCCGGAATCATCATTTCATGTACTGCTGTGCTATGTTGATTATTGGTATTTAAAACAGACACTGCATGTTGGCAGTGCTTGGTACAAACTGCACCTGGCCATTAGATTACTAACCTTGAGTTACTGCAGTGAAAAGTAAAGTAATGGCAGCTTACAGCCGGGCTTATTGATTAAAGTCCAAGTCACATCATTTTATGTAACTGTTATAAAGCGCTAATTGGTTTAATCAAATGGTGATTTGTCAATATCCTTAGTCTTTTGGTTGCTAATACATCTTAATACCCTAAAAATCAGGTTTATACTACTCACTTTTCCCTTTTCATGGTTTCGGCCAAATTCGGAACTGTGACATCACATGCAAGAGGGTTGCTAACTAGCTTTATTGCCTTGAGGTCAAATGCAGCTTAATTTGCGCTAAATAGCCTGAAAAAAGGGCCAAATTTTCCATTGATAGTTAACCCATTAAAAAACCGCAATGTTTCAGCACATCGTTAATTTTACAAACCGCACACCTTTAGTAGTGAACAGATATGCCGGTAAACAATGTCATAATTTCTGATGTCACCTCTGCTTTATTATTTGTACTGTTAATTGGACATTATTTTGAGTAAAACCAATGGATATACTGTGTTTTCAAATGCGAATGTCAGTTTGTCAACCAAGCGTTCTGTGAGTGACATCAGTGTTTGTGGCCCATTCGGGTGCGTTCGGCTGGCACAACATATTTGTAATAAAATTACTTAGCGATGTTTCCATTTCAATTATTATTATTTAGTGCTACATTCTACACATATTTAGCCAATATCGTTTTTTCTGCGACTTGGCCTTTAAGTTACCTACTTGCTGACTACCTAGAGATTAGGATTAACTTTAACCTTAGTACTTTGATTTGCTTGGTCCAGATGTCGACAGCTACCCGGTGCTCAGGTTATATTCATAATGACACTGCATAAACATACCTATTTTGAAATGTCACATAAGCACAAAAAAGTAAAGGTAACCCATACTCAAAATTAGCATTTGTCTCAGAGCTTATCCCGGTCAAATGCAGTCAGCCTGCAGATGACATTGTCATCAACCCGGTGGTCAGCTGCCAGTACTTTCTACCAGACTTGCAGTTACCTTCCTGGCCAGAGAGTGTCACTGCTCTTTGACTGGTGCTAAATTGTACTGCTTGGTGACAAAAGCATGTGTGTGTGAACAACTTGCCCAAGGTTGTTACCTGGCAGGCTGGAATCGAACGGAGGATCTTAGTGTCACTAGTTCAAAACGCTATCGTTACATCACCGAGCCACACACATAGTAGGGCCGCAGAAAATTTTGCCAAATTCTGCGGAACAGTTCACAAAATTCCATGGCTCACCGTGGCAAAATCGTCCAAATTCCACAGCTTACTGCGGCTTACCGCGGCCTTATGTTTGTGAGTAAACTGAGCTCTATCTTGTTGAGAATACTTTAGTTATTTAGTTCTTTTAGTGCTCATTTATGCATGGGCTGCGGGTCAAAGAAAATTATCATTTTGTTTTTCATTTTAAAAGTGCAGTCTGTCAAGTGGAATTGTGTTTATTTACGATTGTGCCGTATTGCCATGGCTATATTACTATATAGGCTATATAGTAGGGTTAACATATTATGGCAGTTTAATTTGATTTTTTCATGATATATTTAGTCTGTTTAATTATGTTATCAAGCTGATTATCATACTGATCATCGGTCATTGCTCAACTTTTGCAAAATTCCGCGGAACTATCAAAATTTCATGGAAAAGGGCAAATTTTGCAGCTTGGCTTGAAATTCTGCAACCCGCGGAAAACTTTGGGTCCTACACATTAGCACTGCTGATGTAGTAATGATGACATTGCTGCTGCTGCTGTCTATAGTCCAAATTCCATTATGCTGACTTTCACCGAAACTTCCCTGTGAGGAAAGTCATGGACACAAATCACGAAAGTCTCGGACACAAACTATCTCGACATGTCAAGATGTTTGCGACAAAGTTTGTGAGAAGTCCACGACAAACCCGTTTGTGTCGTTTTAATGGAATTTGGTCCGTCACAATGCACAGAAAGTCCACGACAAAGTCAGGGACAAGTTTTCGACAAAGTCGTGGACTTGTCACGGACACAAGTCATGAAAGTCGGCGACGTGATTTATGTCACGGACTTTCATGATTTGTGTCCGCGACTTTGTCGCGAAATTGTCCCGGACTTTGTCGCAGAGTCGGTAATGGAATTTGGGCTTATACAGGTTTGTGTGGCTCATCGTCGAAGCATTCAGTTGTACACAGTCTGTGAAGATCGCATCATTGCTCTAAAAGACGTTTCAGTCGCAGAATCTCCACTCACTCTGGTAATGTTTATTTTTACTGCTAACTGTATCATTGAATGTATACAAGTATGCTGGCCACAAACCTGAAATACTCACAGAATTCATGTAATTTTGTGCAACCTCATGGAAAAATTGTAACAAACAATATCGTGTCACCAGATGTGGTTTTGGGGATGCAAAAATGCTCTAAAATATGTGACTGATCCCTTATGGCAGGTGACAAGCCACTGCTTTGAGATGGCTTTTCACCCGTATTTTTTGAGCTAGTGCACTTTTGGATATCGCTGATTCTTGGTGTCAGTGCTGTACGTTTTGAAATTTGAGACACCTACCTGGTTTTTGAAACGAGGGGTGACCATCTGACTTTGGGTCAGCTAACTTGAGATTTACGCCTGATTTCAAAAACCGATTAACATCATTGTGCATGTGCGTGTTAACAGAGTGTGGATGGAGTCTATGTTTGTGTTGCATTCTCTTCCGAGTATAAAATCATCAACATGGAGACTGGTCATGTTCAGGACCTTTTCTCGTTTGATTCTGGGCACGTCATGCCCACCATCACAAAAATTTCACGGGTTCGTGTTGTGTGCATTGTAAGTTTTGTGTTGTTGTTACTGCCTGCAGAAACGTTATTGTTTTCAGCATTGTAGCTAAGTTTTTCTTTGTTTTTTCTGCAAACATGATAACCTATAGATTAATGAAATTTTAAATAAACATGTACTTCAACAGTTTCTTAAATCCTACTAAATATCAAGGTCATAAGTGAAAGGTCAAGGTCACATGGGTTTTTTATGTGTTTTTTGTTTACGTAGTACTACATGTATGGCTACTCATGGACAGTATTTAGCTTCAAGCAAAGCTTGACAGTTTAGTTATTGCTAGTATTATTAGTACGGTAATAATGTTAGCATTTTTATTGTAGATGTCTGATGACCTAATATACCAACGTCCAGCCTACAAGTTAGCAGTCATGTTGAGGCCATTGTTAGGTCAGAGAATAAGTAAATAAATTATATACCATGTTAACTGTAAGAAAATCTGGAATGAATTTGGTGTGCTATTAGAATGAAAAGTAGAAGTTTAAAGACTTGTGCGTGTCATGTTCTGTATTGCATGACAGGAGGAGTATCTGTTGAACGCAACCAGTGCACTGGGTGTGTTTGCTCATGTGAAGTGTGGAGCGTCCCTGAGACCGCCACTGCAGTGGTCCAACAACATCAGTCATGTTGCGTTCACGCATCCGTACATACTAACACTCAATGATGAATTTGTCACAGTTCACAGGTCCGTTTCATCTAGTGAAAGAGGTATTCCCGTAGATGACGCCGGTGTCGGATGTGACACTGATCTCTAAGTGTCTGAGCTGTCAGAATTTTCACTTAATTTTTTCTGCACGACAGCACGTATACTATAGCGCACATATGCTATTGCAATTTCGTCTCTCCGTCTGTCACATGGTTGGATCATTCAAAAATTGAGCAAGCTAGGGTAACAAAATTTTCACTGTGGAGTGTGGGCTGCCACAAGGACTTTCATTTTTTTGTGACAAAATATATATGCATATGTATTTGTTGGTTCAGTTGTAATCCAGTGTGAGTACTCTGACATTTCACGATGCTAGTATTTTGCTTCTCTGACAGTTGCAGAAAATTTTAGTTTTGGGGAGATGGGGACAGGCCTAATGCAGCTTGGGGGTGTAGCAATAATGTGCCGAACTAGTGACCCGGAGGTTCTCAATTTGACTCCAGCCCGGTGCACTGCCAGATAACGACCCAGGGCTAGTTGTTCACACACACATGTGCCTCTGTCACCAAGCAGTATAATTTGATATCGGCTTCACCACTGGGAAGGTAACGGCAGTATATGGGAGAGGTGTGGCCTGTCAGCGATATAGCTGAGCTGTGGCTCACCGCTCACTGTCGGCTCAGGGCCTTGAAATGGAGATGAGCATTGCTTTACAGACACAGAGCTGTTACAGAATACTGTTGACTACGGGAGTTTTATCTTTACCTTTACAGAGTAATTTCAGTAAAATGGGTGTATTAAACATACACTTTGTGTGTATGTGTATTATTAGTGAAAGTATTTTACGTCAAACTGTGGAATTACATTTTTCTTTCATTCTTGGATAGTGATGTATGTGCATTGAAAAGTTTGCATGTAATGTGCAGCATACTCGACCAGCAGCAGAAGCAGACAGTTCCGTTCTCTGGCGGTCGATGTATGGGTGAATTTGACGGTCGTGTCTTTGTCGCAACTTCACGTGATGTCTACTATCTGCTTGCAGTTCCCGTAGAAAAACAGGTCAGAATCGATATTTTACTTTTATTTGAGCTACAGAGTTGTCTGTTGCAAAACATTTACTTCTTGACTCCGCATTTCGTTGCTACGAATAACTCTTACAATGATGTTATTTGGTAGTGTTCTGTTGCATACTATTGTCAGTGTGTGATCTAACTTTGGAAAATCAATCATTGTGATGTAACTATGTATTAAAAGCAACAATTACATACAATGAGACTTCAAATTTTCCCCACTAATTTTTCATTTACGAGTTATAGTTGATAGTTGTAACAATGACATTCTGCCATTGACAGATTCAGTCATTGCTGAATGACCGTCGTGTGAACGAAGCATTGGAGTTGGCTCGCGGCGTTCATAAGACTGGGCTCAGTAAAGACAAGTTCACTGCGGTCAGTCTTAATCTTTCATTACTTACTCATTGCTTCACACATACACAGCGATGATCAGTCAGATATAATTTCATAAGCCACAAAACATGTTTAGGGTTGAATCATATCGTTTGGCAGTTATAAAACAACTGTTTCTGTGGTTGTTTTTGAGTGATGTTCAGATTATGATGATCCCCTAACAGGTTCCAAGAAAATTTTCTGATATTGCTGGAATTGCATTTTTTACCAGACTGACTTGGTCAAATAACTGATGGAATTTATATCAAATGTGCTATAATGATGTGCAAAAAAATTCATTGAATATGACCAAAAAAACTTTTATGTACCTTGACGTTTCAACTTCCATCAGAAGTCTTCATCAGAAGAATGTATGCATCATTTTTTTCGGTTTTTGGCACAGTAAGTAGATGTGCCAAGAAATTGGTCGTATGTGACACGCGTGCTGAGTTGGTAGCTGCCTTCTTCACGGTTCATGGCTTGTTGTTCTTTCTTGCAAATGTGAATTGCCTTCTTGATCCATTTGAGTGATAAACTGGGTTGATGCATCGGTGACCGACAGAGAACCCGACAGAGTCGAGCCACCGTATGAAAATTGTGGGCGCTAATTATCATCGTGTGCAGTGCGTCTGTTAATTGTGTATGTTAGATGTGTCGGCGTATTGAGCAGCAAGCTGGCTTTGTGGAGTTCTCACAGCTGCACTTCAATGAAGCTCGGGAACTCTTCATCCAGGGTCATCTCGACGTCAGAGAAGTATGACTATTACTAATTTAGGAAATATTTATGCTTGTTGAAGTGAGTCGTCTGTCCACTGTGGCCTGACAGTTTGTTTTATGTTTTTATTACTATGGTAATTTTACGTTTTTCGGCAGTTGCCAGTGCTCGTCAGGCCTCTCTGAGCAGCTCACTTATTGTGTTACGATTATGTCACTGTCGTTTTTTTGTTGGCAACTGAAAATACGTACGTGCATACATTATATTGTCTATATTTCTAAAAACTGATGTATATTCTGAGTGCATTGCGAAAAGCTGGAGTAGAATGAAGGTTCTTGATGTGTGGGACATCTGATTCTAAATAATTGGACCATAGACTCAGACATCATGCTTCCAAAACTGGATCTAGGTCATTACGACAAAAGCTTCATGAGTTTTGGAGGTATGAAGCTGGCAGCATTTAGATGGTGTTGCTAAGGTATGTCAGCCTGCATTGATGAAAAATGGCATACTTAAGGGTAGTGAGCAATTTTGTGCTAGTTTTTATCTTCACAGGCAGCTGTTCAGGATGCTACAGTGCGTGCTTGGCGTACTCATGTTGTGTATTGGCAGCTGATCGGTCACAATTGTACCTGGGGCTAATGCTGTGTGGACCAGAGATGTGCGGACATGGACATGTCCGCGGACGGGATGCAGACACGCGTCCACAAGCATTCTACGGACGCGGTTGCATACAATTTTTGATGACTCTGCAGACGCGGATGCTCCTTGTCAAAACAAATTTCTTTACGGAAACATTTTCATTCTCTAGTAACAATTATACTACAAACTTCCGCTCACATTTGCAGTTTTTGCACATGCCACATTGGTTGAGGCTGCCCCTAGGGTCCAGTTGATTTTTATCATCATCGCTGTTGCTTATTGCGGTTGCGGATGCCTGATGGCTTAGGTTTACGGACGTGGATGCTACACTGTGGACGCGGTCGCAGACGCAAAATTCCTGGATTCGCACATCTCTGGCCCGTACCCTGAACTACAGTTGTGTGCACCTGGGCCTGATGTTATGTGTCTGCAGCTTATCACATTGTACCCGGGGCTAATGCCATCCAACAGTACATTCACGCGTGCAGTGCCACCACTACATGACATTGCTGACGTCAGTCAATTGTGTCGTGGCGATGCAGTCAAAGTACAACAGTGCAAGAAGTTCTTACTCAACTATCTACGTCACATCACCAACAGCAGCCATTCAGCTGCAGACTCACTGCCGTCGGTACGCTGCTAGAATTATTACAGTAACAGTAATAAAGATCACTTTCTAGTGTCATTGGCTTCAAGGACGTGGACGTGCTTTCTGTAAGGTGGTGCCTAGTTTTTTCTGTTTCTGTTTGGTGGGATTGAATTATTAGAACCAGATATCTTGTTGAATTGATGCTCTTTCTATGCAGGATACTTACGTTAAACTGAAACTTGTGAAACTTAGTGTTATGTATCACATGTTGTGTGTCACTTTTATTCGAGTATTCAAGTAATTTTTATAATCGGTCATCTGTCCTTACGTATTTCTGTCTCTTTTGTCCATGCAACATCAGACAAAAGATTCGTAGATGTAGGCTGATGAATTTATTTTGTGTTGTTCGTTTACTTCTGTGAAGTTGTTAAAGTATATTAACAGATGTCAAAGTATTTTCAGAATGCACAGTTTGTGGAGGTGGCCATGGGTTAACAACTCATTTATGAATTGCTTGCATCAATGTTGCTTGAGAACGTGTTTTGTCGTTGTGAGTTGCAGTGTGGGAAATGCTGGAGTGTCTGTTGCATGGCAGCGGTGTCATAGGTTAAAAAAATAGGCAGCACAGGAAGTTGCAATTTTCCAACAGACACTGCAAATTTCTGACGGAATTCTGACAGACAGATTTTGCAAATTCCCAGGAGAGGAGATTATGAGTTCTCAAAATTTTTTGCCCCTAAATCTTATCAAAATGGGGGTTGTTGGCCTACAGTGTAGCATTTTCAGACAAAAATTTTCGGACAGGGAGAAGAGTTTTGGACAGCCCAAAATTAAGCAAGTCAGTTACCCTCCTAGTGGCCTGAATTCTTGGATTGGCAGTATTTTAATCCCAGGATTTCGAGGTTAAAAAAAATTGTTGAAATTGTACTTTTTCGAGAGTTAAATGATACAGATAACAATTCTGGTCGTCTAATGAAGAAAATATCTCATGTGCAGTTGTGCACTAGAGTTCTACTTTTTGCTGTGCACTGTAAGTTGTATTTTGACAGTCACAGTCACTGCCAAATATCTTCTGTAGGGACATGCTACATTTTATGCGTGAAATAACAACCAATCTGTAAGTTTAATCTCAAGAATGGGATTCCGGGATTACATAATTTTCAATCCCAGATCCCGGGATTGAGAATTCAATCCCAGGATTGCAATCACTAATGCGGATGGTTTTAAGGAAGTGGACGTAGCGTTGCTGAAGCTGTATGCGGAGTCGGACTCGTCAGACCTCATGTCAACACTGATGTCGTGCTGTTCACATCTAACTGATGCTGGGGTGGCTGATTGTGCTGACTGGCTCAGCAGGTGCTCTCGACACCATGCCGTCGGCCTGCTCCATCACTTCCATGGTGACGATGCTGCTGCACTTGGCGTTTGGACCAGGCACGTTTCTTGGTTGTCGATGCATCGTTTTGTTCATAGTCATAAACATGCAAAGCGATTGACGTGGTGCTTGCTGCGGTGGTTTTGTGGTGTCATAGTATTGTAGTGACCGCCAGGATATTAGGATTCAGTCGCAGTTGTCAGATAACAAAGGAGAACAGGTCACCAAGGAGTATTAGTTATTTTTTGATAAACTCAAAATACTAAATTCTTGAGGATAAAATATTGATAATTATGCAGGCAGCAGCACTTACTTGATGGTGAAAATGCTTATCATTGTTGTTATTGTTATCAAAGCAAGCAATAGAATGACGCTGTCACATCAAAGGCTTTGCTGGGGCAATGTACACACATTGGACTAAGCATGTTTTGGGCACAAGATTAATAAATGTCAGACCGTAGGTATAATTTGGTACTAGCAAGGGTGGTGATGCTCTGTGGCTGGGAAGATAAGCATGGGGGGCATGGCTGGAAGTAACAACAGCCTTGGGCTGGGTGACTCAGTTATTTGAATGGTGACTTCCTAAAGCTCTGGTTTCAGTGATGTGTCGACTGTGTGACTATTATTTATTAACCTTGATGTTATGGTAGAACTCATTTCAGACATGGTAATTATTTCACTTTGTTTTCTGTGTGATGTGAAACTGAATTCTGTGTTTTCTAATATTTTAAGCTGACTTTCTCTGTGTCTGCGGTAAAGGATCGTGTCTGGAGAGCTAAAAGATCACTCCTTTCCCGGACTGGAGTTCGTTGTCGAGTTTCTTGCAAAGTAAATTTTTTCACAGTCAATTTTTTAACGATTAGCTGATAACATGATGCTTTGTTTGAAGGGTTGAATGTAAAGGACAGATGTCTGTACATGGTATGATTTATTTTGAAGCATTGAAGCATCTTTACATGAATACTCAGCCCAGTCACTGCCATGCTATGTGCTTTTGATTTATTGATGGCATATGGCACTACGCCTTGTGTGAATAAAAAACATGCCATTTTTATTTTTTATTTTTGAATAACTCTGTGAAACATTGGCCGATTTTGGTAATTTTTGACATATAAAATCAGAAGGAAACAAGGTAAATGATGATAGTTTAGCTCACCTCACCTTAATACTGTTGCTACACTACTTTGTGAAATGCAGAAGTCGTAGTTTGGCCGTTTACAACAATGAATTTATAGGGGGTAGCACATGCATCAGCTCAGAAATGATTAATTAAATAGCGACAAACATGAGTAACAGCTGTTTTTTCAGAAAGTTTTACATGTTATGTTTCATTATTTTTATTACTGCATGTGCTCAAAATGTCTTCTTTAAGCATGAACGCAAGTAGTGGATGTTGATGCGACTCGCCAACGGCACATTCAGTAACGCGCGACCCAGAGTGGCTCACTCACTGTTGATGCACCGTTTCAGTTCGTTGACATACGATCTTAGAACCAATAAAATTAGTGTTAAATATGTAACAGATTTTCAATGATTTTATGGTCTCGATGATTTTCTGAGCTGTTGCATGCATTCCCCAGTGTGAATTTATTGTTGTAAACAGCCAAACTTCGACATCTGCATTTCACAAGGTAGTGTAGCAACAGCATTAAGGTGAGATGGGCTAAACTGCCATCATTTACATCAAGTTTCTTTATAATGTTGCATGTCGAGAATTAACAAAATCAGCCTGTGTTTTACACAATTATTCAAAAAATAAAAGTGGCACGTTTTTTATTGAGACACGGTGTATATAAGTTCTTTTGATTGATTGAGTATTTCAGTTTTTTTTCAATCACCGCTAGTTTCACATTGGCAGTTGCACCTAAGTCACCCGGAACAAAATTTAGCCAACATTGTAATTAGATTTAATATATAAATTATAAATAAGTGCTGTTCAGTGCAATTTGCTCATGAATGTTTTGTCAACATTTTAAACAATTTAATTTGTGCAATTTGAACGTTATGCTATTTTTGTTACTAGTGTTTATACTTTTTGTTTTTGTTTCACTTAATTTGCTGTGTTTAAGTATTTTACGATATCTGCATGAATACTTATACATTATTGCTGTAATGTTTGTGAAGTTGTCAGAATTATGATCTGGTATGGAAGTACGCAGACTGGGTCTTGGAGCAAAATGAAGTTTTGGGTGTTCGGGTTTGTATCTGCTGATGTCACATAAATTTGCAACTTTGTGTTTTTGTGATGTATAAATTACGAATTTCAACATAACTTTCTATGCTGCCTCCAACAGAACTGGATGGCAGCGATCAACAATAACAAGAAATTTGAGCCAGTGCACACGAGGTGCACAAAAGCCTATAGCAGTTCCTGTTCTTAAACTGTCAGTCTATCTCTAGCCATTTCATTGCAGTTCATTCTTGTAGTGTGCGCTGCAGCCAAAGATCGCAAAAATCGATAAAAACCCCTTATTTCAGAAGTTTAGGGTCTTTCAAAGTCATCTATGTTGATATGACTGAAAAGCTCGTCACTAGTGCTTGTTGTGATAGGTAGCATGCCCATGCCTATCTGCAACCGTTTTCACGAAAGACTGGCCAACAACGGTAAAATACCGACTTCTGGGGTACCACTCTTTGATGCCCTCATGCACAGGATTCCTTGAACCTAGAAAATCGAGACTTGGACTTTTGAAATCTAAGTTTAATGCTGAAAATTTCATATGCAGCTTTTCTATGTCTATCTCAATTGGTTTTGGTGCAATTTGCTCTTGAAATGTGCCTCTATACTCTATACTCCAGCATTTGATATTGTGGTTATTGTGTGTTCGTTGTTACAGATATTTACTGAGCGCAGCGATAGTGAGCCTGCTGATGACAGACTTAAACCAAACATAATCGTTGACTACCTCTCCAAATTTTCACAAGCTGTTATCATCTACTTAGAATTTCTCATCTTCACCAAGAAACTCGAGGTAACGTTTGACAGTTTGCATATTTTGTGCATGTGTATTCCTATATTGTATGCGGGCAAATTCAGTGGCATTGTGTGCTGCAATATCTTGTGCTTAGTTGCGGAAATTTTTATACAGAAAAACAGCGTGTTAACAAAGTTTTGCCATTTGACGTTAGGGAGTCTGGTAAGTATGTAGATGAATTTTTTTATGAAAATGAGGAATAAGCGTTGGGACATGAAACAATCTGTTAAGTTTTGGTGGCAGTGCAGATTGGGTGATTTTGTTGCTTATTTGTAACTGTGTACTATGTTAGGTGTCACCACTGTAGTAGTAGTAATATGTGTTGTTTTGTGGTGTAACGGTAGCATGCTGGATTTTGACCACTAGGTTGCTCGTTCAACTCTGTCCCAGTGAACTGCCAGGTAACAACCCTGGGCAAGTTGTTTGCATGCATGTGCCTCTGTTCAGTATAATTTGTTATCGATCAAAGGACGATAATGCTCTGCAGCTGGGAAGATAATCATTGGTCTGTCGTTGCACTGGCCATGTGTCACGGAGTGGTCTTTCCACCTACGTGCTCGACTGCCATGACTGGGAGATGAGCACCCCCGCCTACCCACCGGAGGGGCATGACCTGCTTTACTTTTTACGCATGAAAGCAGGTACTGCTGTAGCGCATCTTAGCCATCACAATTCTGTTCATTTATCTTTCTGTCACACGGGTGGATCAGTCAAAAATGGTACAAGTTAGGATCACTAAATCTTGTGCATATGTGCATATTCAAAGTGCACAATGTCAGCCAGTGGCCGAATCTGAGGCCTTCACCGTCGGCTGCTTGGAAGACTCTAGTTTCAGGATCCGTAAAGATTTTCCATAAACTCAAAGTGGTTACACTGAGCGAGGGTGTTAAATGAAAGTGGGATAGGGAAAATTTGCAATTTTTAGCCAATAAGTCGCTGTATCTCGGAAATGGTGCGAGATAGGGCCTATGTTACTATTAAACACTAATAGAAACTTGTACACTGGCTTTCGATTGGCACCGACGGTGATGACCTTAGATGACCTCGAACACCAAACTAGAGGTTTTTGGTGGATTTTTGGCGATTTTGGGCTGCGAGACACATTTTAAGAGTGAGTTGCGTCAAAATCAATAGAGATAGACATGGACAAGCTGCGTATGAAATTTTCAGCATTGAACGTAGATTTTGATGGTCCAAGTCTTGATTTTCAAGGTTCAATGAAACCTGCGCCTGATGGAATCAAAGTTCAATACCCTTGCAAAAGTCATTATTTTACCGCTGTTGGCCAGACTTTCATGAAAACGGTTGTATATAGACATGGGCATGCTGCCTATCACAACAAGCACTAGCGACGAGCTTTTAGTCGTATCAACATCGAAGACTTTGAAAGACCCTGAACTCTCAAAATAAGTGGTTATATTGATTTTTGCGATCTTCGGCTGCAGCGCACACTTCAAGTGTGAATTGCAACGAAATGGCTGGAGATAGACAAAGCAATTTGCGAACAGGAACTGCTATATCTTTTTGCACGTCTCGTGAGCATTAGCTCAAATTTCTTGTTACTGTAGTTTGGACTGTTTCCAGATTTAGCGGACTGAGTTTTGAACTTGTGTGCATGTAGCATGAGCTTTTCATTGTGATGTTCATTGTGATTTAATGTTGATTGTTGAGGGCAGAAAGAGTTGTATCACACTCACCTTGCTGTGCGCTACTTGGAACTGGTTCTATCTCTCAGAAATTCAGCAAACGCCGACAAGAATCAACTGGATCAAGCTCGGTCTGTAACTTTTTGTCAGTTATTGCTTTATTATTTTATTAGTCCGCCCGAAAACGATAGTTTTTGGAAGGACTTCTGTTTTGCTGTGGTTTTTTTTTCTTTCTTTTTTTTTCGCCGCATAATCTCCGAGCTCCGTCAGCCGATTGGCGCGAAATTTTGCACGATGCTCGGTGCTGCGTTCAATTTTATAATATCGATCCGAAATTTTGGGGGAGCCTCCCCAAAAAATTTTTAGGGGCCAAAAACATGCAAAATTTTCCCCAATTTCGGTCGACTTCGAAGTTTGGCGGCGAATATCTCCGGAACGGATGAAGATATTCAAAATCG